>Ga0247844_1000506_pt1 | contig 83469 bp, 80 predicted proteins | sample LaCtaG_FD_192421 | JGI IMG/M metagenome (GOLD analysis project Ga0247844, IMG submission 192421) | Freshwater microbial communities from meromictic Lake La Cruz, Castile-La Mancha, Spain - LaCruzMarch201714.5m_1 | ecosystem: Environmental > Aquatic > Freshwater > Lake | place: Spain: Castile-La... | reverse complement strand
GAAACCTGGGAGACCGGCAAAACCTACCTCTCCCTCAACTAACAAAAACCAACCCGAAAACTACAAAAACAACCACCTTCAGAAAAAAACATCAGCCTTTTTACAGAAAAAACTTTGCGCGGCCGGTCCGCTCTGTTTCTTGTGCCAGAGTTAAATCAGAATTATCCGCCAAACCTTATCTACAACATGCCAAAAACGAGCCGTTTTGCGGCGCATTCCATTAAACGCGCCACTTAAATCGTTTTTTATGGCGCGTTTCAGCAAAATGCGCCATATTACTGTAAACATGCCGAAGCAAGTCCCAGAGGAAGAACTCAGTGCCATATTGGAGGTCGTTCGGCGATTTCCAGAAGGGATGTCTGTCAGTCAGATTGTCTCGGCTCTGTCCCAAAAGCGTCCTCAGCGGTCCCTCCAACGGAGACTGCAAATGCTAGTCGATCAAGGGCGGCTTGTGCTCGAAGGCGTCGGGCGCGGGAGCAAGTATCTGTTGCCTAAGCCGGAAATAGCTCCTCCCGCCGAAACCCAACAGTCCGCCGCACAGCTCCCGGTTTCCACGGAGAGCGGGAAAATCCGTGCTACGGTTCGTGCACCGATTCACGAACGAAATCCGGTCGGATATCAGCGCGAGTTTCTCGACGCCTACCGACCGAACGAGACAGCCTATCTTTCACCCGAACTCCGCCAGCACCTCGCGGAAGCGGGAACTTCGCCGGATGGCGAACTTCCAGCCGGCACTTATGCGCGCCACATTTTTAATCGCCTTCTCATCGACCTCTCGTGGAATTCGAGTCGACTCGAAGGCAACACCTATTCACTCCTCGAAACCGAACGTTTGCTGGCACTTGGTGAAAGTGCCGTCGGCAAAGATGCCAGCGAGGCGCAGATGATCCTCAATCACAAGGCTGCGATCGAACTGCTGGTGGATCGAGCTGCCGAGATCGGCTTCAACCGCTACACTGTGTGCAACCTCCATGCCCTGCTTGCCGAGAACCTACTCTCCGATCCCCAAGCGGGAGGACGACTGCGCTCTATTACGGTGGAGATTGGCGGAACGGTCTTTCACCCCTTGGAGGGTCCGCAGCCTATCGAAGAATGCTTCGACCAAATCCTTGCAGTGGCAACAGCTATCAGGGATCCATTCGAGCAGGCATTCTTTGCCATGGTGCACCTGCCCTATCTACAGCCTTTCGAGGATGTTAATAAACGTGTATCACGGTTTGCAGCGAACATACCTCTGATTCGGCGCAATCTTTGCCCCTTGTCTTTTGTAGACGTCCCCGCTCGCGACTATATCGACGGCATCCTGGGGGTGTATGAGTTGAATAGGATCGAGCTCCTGCGGGATATCTTCGTGTGGGCATATGAACGCTCATGTGCGCGCTACGCGGCCGTGCGCCGATCACTCGGCGAACCGGATCCGTTTCGCCTCCACCACCGCGTTCTGATTATGCGCGTCGTCAACCACATTATCCGAGATCGCATGGACAGCACGAAGGCTATTGATTTTATCCGCCGAGAGGCTCAGGAGAGTGTATCGCCGGAAGTCCGAACGCACCTCGTTGAGGTCATTGAGACAGAGATTATGAGTTTGCACGAAGGAAATTTCGCACGCTATCGCGTCACGCCATCGGAGTTTCAGTCATGGCGGGAAGTTTGGCACTGATACCGACCACCAAAAGCGATGCAAAAAGCCAAGTCCGATACGCGCCTTTAACTGTCGGCCCTCTCTGGAGTTGGACAGTGATCCAGGAGATGATCTGAAAAACCCACCCATTTCGGTGATACCTCGTCAGGCTCGAGGTATAGCATAAATTCTGAATTGCCTCAGCAGCAACTCTCTCCACTGACGGATCTTCAGCTTGTAGATGATGGATGATCTTTAGGGAATGCCTGCTTTTGCCCATGGCAACCCATGGCCACAAGTTTTGCCAATTCATTTTCTTCGAGAATAGTCCATCGGTTTCCAACACACGCTGGAAGGTGTGAAATCGATTCGAAAGTGATCGGCATTGCCTGTAAGTGTGTAGCAGGTAAACGAGTCCAAAGGCGATATTTTTCCCGCCCTTGCTCTCTCGGTGAAGTTGCTCCCAACCGGGAGCAGGTGGTGAGTTTTTCTGTGCCAAATTGGGCGCATGAAAATTACTGGCACCCTTGCATTCTTCCTTCTGCCTCTGGCGCTTTGCGCCGGGCCAATCACCCAAAAGCCACTCGACGAATTTGTCATCTATGACATTCCGGTGGCGTCGAAATCAGGGACGACAACCGTCATGTTCCCGTCGGAAATCTCCGGGCTCTTTGCGAAGTCGGTCGCAGCGCAGGAGCAGGAAAACGCAGGATTCCTGATTTCGTTCACGCCGGGGAATTTTTATTTCAGTATCCGGGCGTTGAAGTCAGACGCGGAGGATCATCTGACGGTGATTTTCAACCGCAAGGCATACGTCCTGCATTTGAAGGCATCGGAGCAGCCTTTTTACAACGTCACGTTCTATCAGGATGAACGGAAGGGGAAGGATGGTGGCCGCGCCTCCATCGTGCCTGAGCGACTACTTTCCCTTATGGACAAAGCCAAGGCATACCCGCTCTTTGCGGCGAATCGCCCAGATGCCTTGGCTGGAGTCCTCCATGCGGCGCCGGGCATCACGAATTACTACGAGGGCTTCACGGTGCGGATTCGTGACGTGTGGCGGTTCGAGCAGGACGACACGTTGATTTTTCGCGTGGAGCTGGAGAACACATCCGAGCGGCCCATTTTCTACAAGCCGCAGGATTTGGCCATCCGGCTGGAAGACCGGATCTATACGCAATCGCTCGCGGATGCGTCCGGCATCATGCCGCCGAAGTCCATCACCCCGGCATTCTTCGCCATCACCGGTAACGGTCAGGGCGGACGCAACAATCTCGACCCTGACAACAAATGGAACGTGCTCGTCGTGCGTTCCGAAACCTCAACCTCTGACTTCAAATGAACATTCGAAAACTCTGGACTGAACTTTTTCAAAAGCCCGCCGGTCGGCTGATCCTGTTCCTGCTGGCAGGTGCCTTGATCTTCGCTTTTCTTTTCTCGGGGAAAGGAAATCGCTCAACGGCGGATATCAATCCAACTGTCCCCGCCCAGGCAACGACGGCGAAGGGATACAGCTTCACGGAGGAAATCCCAGTCACACCACCCGCAAGGCCACCGGCCCCGGCTCCGAAGGCCGCAGACAGTTCCACCGCGCTGCCATCGTTGACACCGAAACCACCGCCGCCAATTCCCCAGGCCATCTTTGCCACGCGGGAGGTTGCCCGCAGCGATTCGTATCTTCCCTTCGGGCGGCTTCTCCGGTGCGAACTGGTCAACACGGTGGATTCCACCAACATCGAGACCCCAATTATCGGGCTCATTACCGAGGAAGTCTGGCATGACGGTCGCATGGTCATTCCGGCAGGAGCGGAAGTCCATGGTATCGCGCAGAAGACTGCCGCCCGTGAACGGATTGGCTCCGAGAGAAAATGGGTTCTCGTCTTCCAGGACGGTCGTGAGTTGCAACTCTCGGGCACGGTTCTTGATTATGCCCCTGATGCGGAGAAACCGGGAGGCTGGAGCGAAACGGATGGTTCTGCCGGTCTTCGCGGTTACATGATCGCTTCCGACAAATTCGCCGAAGCGAAGGCGGTCCTTGCTTCCATGATTTCGGCGGGTGCGGGGGCGTTTCCTGAGACGACGAACTTGATTTCACCTCTGACAGGAGGAGCCACCCAGATCCAGAACGGCGGATTCACCGATGCGATTTCCGCAGGAATCCAAGCCGGCGGGCAGATCTATTCCGAGCGACTCTTGGAGAGTCTGAAGAAGGATCCGTATTACGTCCGCGTTCCTGCTGGGACGCTCTTCTACCTCTACGTCACTCAAACCGTGGACCTGCAAAAGGCCACATCCGGAATCTCCGCATCCAACCCAACAAACCCATGAAATACCTCATCACGCTTCTTGCCCTCTGCATGTGCTCGGCCTGCGCCACTCGCAAACCGGTAAAAATCCAATCCAGCTCCGCAGCTGAAGGCATATCCCGAAACGAAATGCCAAGCGTGCGAGTCCCGGAAACCGTGAAGGCGTATCCGGTGGGCCGTTACACCGATCCGAACTTCCCGGACCAAATGCATGAACGGCACACCGTCTATCGCCGGGAGCAATCCGCCGATTGGAATTACCGCCCCTCGGAACCCTACGCACTGCCGCTGGGACCGACTTTGGCAAAGTCCAACCCCTCGCCAGGTTTTTACCATGTGGCGGATGCGGAGCAGCGGAACGCGCAGCAAAAGGCCTATGCCGAGGCCCTCCTTGAACAAAACCGAGCCATGAAAAAGCGGCTCGAAGATTTGCAGCAAGAAGCCGCCAAGGTGCCCGAACTCCAGCAGGAGGTTGAACGCCTCAAAAGCCAACCCGATTTCAGTCCGTCGCCGTCTCCGAGTCCCGCCGAATTCTCGAACGACGATGCCTTCTCCTTCGTTGAGCCGCCGCTCCCGGAGGAGGAGGGGATTTCTGACCCCTGCGAGCTCGTCCTCTTTGCCGAGGATGATGAAGACAACCAAGCATTCCTCATTTCCCAGATGCGCCTGAATGATGAATTCGCCGCCGAACTCGAATCCTTAGAGCGGCGCCGGAGGGAATCGCTTTTCCCCGCTCCGCTCCTTCGCCGCAAGCAATACGCATTTCTCACCAAAGACATTCTATGAAAACCACCAAACCAGCCAACGTCACAGTCACCCTCGATGAGGACACCTTTGCCACCTTCACGGAGGCATCAGAAATCGTCGAGAGAGCCGGGATCCGGGTCCCCACCAGTCAGCTTGTCCAGACCATGCTGAACGCGGAGATCCATCGCCTCAGCGCCCGGAAAATCGCCCAGCGCTTTCTGAAATCCGTCATCCAGCAAATCGGAGGGTTGCAAAACGGAGCCCTCGACGACGAGGACGAGGAAACCATCCCGCAGGTCCGGGCCACCAAAGCCTGAATTTCGATAACCGAAACCGTCCAACCGCCGGGCTACGGGACCGCAAGGTCGAAACGTCCGGCACAACCAAACATGTCAAAATGGCAATCGCATCACCAAAAAAGAAAGAAGAGCTGGCACAACAGTTCAAAATCAACCCCGAAGTAAATACCCGACTGGACGCCTTCATGAAGGCAGAACCCGGCCTGGTCGAATACGTCAAGGAACTCCCCCGCGAGCAGTTGGAGCGGAAGTTCCTCCTGCGCAAAATGCAGGATCAGGAGCAAAAACAGAACTACACCGCGAAGGTCAAAACCTGGCTCGAAAGGCCGGAACAGGCCGATCTGGTAAAGAGCATCAAGGCCACCATCAGCCCCAACATGACCGCTGAAAAGCAGGATCAAGTCATCGTCACCCAGGCGAAAAACTTCATCCGCAACACCGGAATCAAACTCGGCTGAAACATCCCCGCCGTGTGCCGGGTTCCAGCCCCGGCGCACGGTGTTTGAAACCCATCACGTAACTTTTCCCATGTCCCTCAAATCATGCCGCAGAACACAAAAAAAACCGTATCTGAAAATGCAGAATTCATTCAAATCCGGGAGGCAGCCGATTGGTTGGGGGTGCCGTTTTCCTCTCTGCGTCAGTATGTGTCCCGAGGAATGCTGCCTTCATACAAACTCGGTCGGCACCGCCTCTTCCGCAAAGGCGAACTTCTCGAAGCCATGCGACAGGCCACCCGCGCCAGCCTCAATGAAATTTTGAGGTGATTCCAACTTTTGCGCAGGAAACCGTCTGGTAACATGGGGATGGGAGTTTATCGTTCCTGCACTATGCCGCACGCCTACAAGATTTTTGTCAGCAGTGTTCAGAAAGAGCTGGGACCGGAGAGGAGAGCCATCAAGGAGTTCATCCTGCATGACGCTCTGCTTTGCCGATTTTTCAGAGATATCTTTCTCTTCGAGGACGTTCCAGCCAAGGATCAAACGCCCGACGAGATTTATCTCAGTGAAGTTGACCAGCGGGAAATCTATATTGGCATCTTGGGAAACCAATACGGGTCGAAGAACATACAGGGTCTCTCCCCCACGGAATTGGAATTTGTTCGCGCAACGGCGAAGCACCGGGAACGCCTGATTTTTGTAAAAGGGGAAGACGACTCGCATCGCGAACCCGAAATGAAGGCGTTTATCCGCAAGGCCGGAGCACAGCTCACCCGCAGACGCTTTACTGACATCTCCGGTCTGCAACGAGAAGTTTATGCCAGTCTGGTGGATTTTCTGGAACGGCGGGGTGCGCTTCGGATGAGCCCCTTTGACGCCGCCGCCTGCACCGGAAGTAAACTCGCTGATATTGACGTGCTGCAAATCGACCTCTTTCTCAAAACGGCAGCAGGCAGGGGCCGGTTGAATTTGCGCGGGCAAACGTCGCCCAGAGCGGTATTGACCCATTTTAATCTCATTTCGGACGGAGTTCTCACGAACGCGGCCGTGCTCCTTTTTGGACGCGATCCGTCCCGGTATTTGTCAAACGCCCAAGTGCATTGTCTCTATTTTCGCGGAACGGAGAAGCGGAAGCCCATTGATTCTCAGCAGCCCTATGAGGGAAATGCGTTCAGCGTGATCGATCGTGCGGTCGACTTCACGATGGAAAAACTGGTTCGCCGGGTGGACGTTGCATCAAACGGCCCGATTGCTCCCATTTCCTATGAAATCCCTGAATCGGCGATTCGGGAAGCGATTGTCAATGCCGTGGCCCATCGGGATTACGACAGTGCGGGATTCGTGCAAGTCATCGTCTTTGCTGATCGCGTTGAAATATGGAACCCGGGGGAATTTCCGCCTGGCACGACCATCGAAACGATGCGTGAACCTCATGGCCCGCTTCCGCGTAATCCACTCATTGCAGAACCACTCTTTCGTGCCGGTTACGCCGAGAAAGCTGGATCCGGCATCCCCGACATGATCGCTGATTGTCGGGCCGTCGGACTTCCTGAGCCAGATTTTGCGCAACATGGCCCCCATTTCGTCGCCACGCTCTGGCGTGACTGGCTGACGGATCAGCGGCTCGCGGAGTTTGGCTTGAATGAACGCCAACTCAAGGCTGTTGCTTTCGTCAAAACGCATGGACGCATCACCAACCAAGAATATCAAAATTTCGTGACCGTCTCAAAACCAACCGCCTCCCGCGATCTGGACGAACTTTCCAAGAAAGGCGTGTTTGAGAAAGTCGGCACCACGGGAAGGGGCACCCATTACGTGCAGGGAAAGAAAGGGCTCATAAAGGACTCAAAGGGCTCGTGATGGGAATCGGCTCACAAAGGACTCAAAGGGCTCGTTCAACAAAGATAGCGCATCGATTGCGCTATTCATGCAACCGCCGCCGAACGGCCTTGGGGGTGAGGGAAAACCATTCTTTCGCCTCGGCTTCCGTGACCAACTCCCGGTAGTGCTCAAACAGCATCTTGGGGCTGTTACCGGCTTCGAGAGCGACCTGAGCAGCACTTTTCGTTTCCGCCATGCGGTAGGAGCAGAACGAGTGCCGCAGGCCATTGTGGACCAATTTCACCCTGGGCTTGCCCTTGCTATCGTTGAGCGTCTGCTTGGCGGCCCGAAACATTTTCCCGAAATGGACTTCATCACGAATGCCCGGAAGAACCAAGCCGTCCTCCTTGGCAAAGGGCTTGAGCCATTCTTTCAAAGCTGGGCAGATCGGAGCCAACCGCCGCGTGGCAGTCTTCGATTTGTCTCTTCCCACCTCAATGTAGCCCTTATGAAACCAAACGTCTTTCCATTCCAGACGAAGGATTTCAATGCTCCGCAGACCGGCGAAGCCCCCCAAGGCCACAAAGGGCAAAAACCGCTCTTCAACGCAGTTTAACAGAGTTGCAAACTCTTTCGTGGTGTAAATGCCAATAACACCGCCCCTTTTATCGTCATATCTGGTGACGAATTCCGCTTCGGTTTGCTCGCCGCGCGGCAGGTGGTTTTTGTCGCGGGCGTAAGAGAACAGCGTGACCATGACCATCCGGTAATTGTTTCTCGTCCGATTTTCGGTGTTCTCCATTCCGGAGATCCATTTGTCAATGTCGTCGGCTCTGATGTCCCGTATTTCTGAGGTGAATGCCTTGGCAGCCCGCTTGAGCCTCGATGTCATGTCTTCAACGTAACGCTTCGATTTCTTGCCCTTAATGGATAGAAGGTATTTCGCCACCAGGTCGGGAAAGGTGATCGGTTGCAATGCGCCCCGACGTTTTTCCTGGTCCCGGTGCTTGGCGTAAAAGTCCACAGCTTGGAGAATGGAAACATCCTCCAGAATCCGCCGAGCTTCCGCGTATTGCCGGGCAACATCCGTCAGACCGACGTTGAAGGGCTGGATAATCTCCAATGCATCCATGATTGCCGCTGTCTGCTTGAGCGTGAACGACGTGACATGCACTTTGCCCGCCGCAAGCTCATCAATGAGAACTTTTGCCCGACGCCGGGCGTCCTCGATGCTGGCCACCCGTTCCATCTTTCGCCGGCCTTCTTTGTAATAGGCGAGGAGGAAACTTTCTTCCCCACGCCGCAGCGCGAGGTAGATTGGAATCTTGATGCCTTTACCTTCGATTACTTCCAGCGGGCCGCGCTCGCTCTTGCTGTGTTTGGGGATGATTGTTGCCATTGGAGAACCTTAATTGTTACCCAATTGTTACCCAACGGCATAAATTTGTCAATTACCATAGTAAAACCCACGTTTTCGAGCCCCGTAGACTCCGGTTTTATTCTCGTCCCCATTGTTTGATGGAGAGCCCCTTTTAGGATTTTATCGTCCGCATTATTGCAGCACCTCGCGCAGTCCCTCAATTGACAGGCCGATACAAACCCGCTTTCATTCGCCGGATGACACGTATTTCCGCCGTCCTTTGCTCGGCGCTATTGCTCGCTGGCTGTGCCGCCCCTGAAGGGCCCGCCAACCATTTGGAGAAAGCCAACATTTTGCCACTCGCGCTTGACCGCGATTTTCAGTTTCGAAAAACCCAGCTCCAGTTTGTCGACAGCTCGGTGCCTCCCGTGCGAACGGTTAGCGAAGCGGCGGTTTTCGAGCGGGCTCGGGCAACATGGGGTGCCATTGATAGCACCGAGATCGCCAAGCGGAACGGCAACTATTTTCATTTTTTCTGGAGAGTCCGCCAGACGTCGGATGTCACCGTGCGGCTCGAATACCGCCAAGCGGGACTCGGCAGTTTCGTGATGGCGCAAGAACGATACTACCCGGGTGTGCGCGGATCTCGAAAATCGTCGTTTGAGGTCACCGGCGACGAGTTCCTCGAGAACGGCCGGGTGACGGGCTGGCGGGTCCTCTTGATCGTGGATGGGAAGATCGTCGCTCTGCGGCAGTCGTATATTTGGCGCTAGGGCGGATTTGACACTGACGGATATCCGGGGCTACTGGTTAATTGCTTAAAGTGAACACGAACTCCTCGGTTTTAGTGGGAAGTCAGGGTCAAACCGTCTGGGTCAAAGTCCAAGGGAGGGGCTCGTTCCAGAATAGTCCTGGCCTGAAGGATTTCGTGCGCAAGATGATTCAGCGTGGCAACCGCGACTTCGTCATCGACCTCGGCGGCTGCGAGTTAATGGACTCGACGTTTATGGGGACGCTTGCGGGAGTCGCCCTGCGGCTCCGCGATATCGGCCACGGGTCGCTGCGCACGATTAACGTGAACCCTCGCAATGCCTCCCTCTTGGAAAATCTCGGACTCGATCATCTCTTCACCGTCGAGACAGATACCGAGGCCACCGCTCCGGTTTCCCTGAAAGAAGCCGACCAACCGCCGGATCTCGCAGAACAAAAAGAAGCCGTGTTGGCCGCCCATGAGGCACTGGTGGAGGCCGACTCGCAGAATGCGGTGAAGTTCAAGGACGTCATCGACTACCTCCGCCAGGAGTTGGGTGAGGACACTCACGAGGAAGGTTGATTTCGATCAATCTTGATCCGTAGCACCGCGTTGCGGATACTTCGCCTCACGAGCAAAGATGTGGACTTACATTTATTTTGCGCTTTTCTTCGGCACCTTCATCGCCCTGTTGGTGGTCCTCAACGCGTTCACCAAACGGATCAGTGAGCTGGAGCGGCAACGGGCGGAGATCGAGGTCGAGGAAGATCGGGTATTTGATTTTCTCCATGGCCTTGGAGAGGCCTTCTCGGAGGGCGTTCGCAGTTCGGAGCTTCATCGACTCATCGTCGAAAGTGCCGTCCGCATCCTCGAGGCGCACGGGGGCACACTGTATTTGGTCGACAAATCCGACTCGTCGCTCGTGCCCGCATTTCTCTCCAAGGGATGCCCTCCGCTCATCGACGTGCCGCAGCATATTCTTGATCAGGCCTTGACCACGCCGATCAGCCTCGAAAGTTATCTTCGCCTCCATCCGGTTCGGCGGGGCGAAGGAATCATCGGACAGTGCTGGGAAACCGGCCAACCCCGAGTGCTCGATACCGCAGAGATTGTCGCAGCGGGCTCGGGCAGCGGGCCGACGTCGGCCTTGATCGGGCCGCTGGTTTATCGGAGGAAAATCCTCGGCGTCCTCGGCTTGGCCAACGGTCCGATGAGTACCCCCTTCAGCACAGCAGACCTCAAGGTTTTCAAGACCATCACCGAGCAGGGCGCCTTCGCGCTTTACAATGAAGTCGTCTACAGCGAGGCGGCGGAAAAGAAGCGGATGGATCACGATCTTGAGATTGCGAGAGAGATCCAAGGAATCCTCCTTCCTTCGTCGCCTCCTTCGATCCCAGGTTACGAGATCAGCGGAATCAATATCCCGGCCCGACAGGTCAGCGGCGACTACTTTGATTACATTCACATTGATGACACCCGCACCGGAATCGCGATTGCCGATGTGTCGGGCAAGGGCGTGCCGGCTTCGTTGATCATGGCCATGTGCCGGAGCGTTCTTCGCAGCGAGGCGGGTGGCAAGACCTCCGCCTCGGATGTTCTCTGCCGAGTCAACTCCCAACTCTACCCGGATATCAAGGAAGACATGTTCATCAGCATGGCCTACCTCATTCTGGATTCCGCCCACGCGCAGATCACGCTGGCCCGCGCCGGCCACGACGCTCCCCTCCTCTACCGCGCCAAGACCAAGCAAGTCGAAAAACTCAGCCCGAAGGGAATGGCCCTCGGGATTGACAGCGGTGAGGTGTTCAATAGAGTTTGCAGCGACTTCAGTTTCGGACTGGAACAAGGCGACTGCATCCTGCTCTACACAGACGGAGCGACCGAGGCGCTTGATCAGGAGGGCATGGAATACGGAATGCCCCTCCTTGTCCAAGGCCTTCAAGCCAGTGCACCCGCGGGAGCTGCCAGCGTGGTGCGACAGGTCGCCGAGGATGTCCGAAACTTTGTTGGCAACCATCCACAACACGACGACATCACACTCATCGCGATCGCGAGAATATGAAGCATCCACACGATAACGAAGAAATAGCGGAGGAAGTCCTGCCGCCAGAACCGCCCGCCGATCTGGAAGCGGAAGTCGCGAAATTTAAAGATCTCGCCCTCCGTGCGTCGGCTGATCTCGATAATTTCCGGAAGCGCTCGATCCGCGACAAGGAGGATGCGATCCGATACGCCAATGCCTCGCTGCTCGAAAAGCTCCTCCCGATTTTGGACAATTTCGAACTTGGCCTCGAGGCGGCAAGGACGGCGAAGGATCCGGCCTCAATCGTCGAAGGGATGGCGATGGTTCAGAAGCAACTGCAAACATTTTTCTCGGATGCCGGTGTAGAGACGATTCCGACGGAGGGAGTCGCCTTCGACCCGACGCACCACGAAGCCGTCGCGCAGGAGCACAGCGCGGACGTGCCGGACGGACACGTCGTCCGTCAATTGCGCAAAGGATTTAAACTCAAAGACCGCCTCCTCCGGGCCTCCACCGTTACGGTCTCGAAGGGTCCGGCTTGATGGCAAAGAAGCGCGATTACTACGAGATCCTCGAGGTGGAACGCGAGGTCGATGATGCGGGGCTGAAGCGCTCCTATCGGAAGCTTGCCGTGAAGTTTCACCCGGACAAAAACCCGGGTGACCACGAGGCCGAGGAGAAGTTTAAAGAACTTGGCGAGGCTTACGACGTGCTCATGGATCCCCAGAAGCGCGCGGCCTACGACCGCTACGGGCATGCCGCCTTCCAACAGGGAGGAATGGGCGGCGGTGGTGGATTTCATGATCCGTTCGACCTCTTCCGCGAGGTTTTTGGCGCGGGGGGCGGATCGGGCGGCATATTCGATCATTTCTTTGGTGGAGGGGCCGATCCTTCCGGTCGCCAGCGTGGCTCGGACCTCCGCTACGACATGCAGATCACGCTCGAGGAAGCCGCCCTTGGCAGCGAGAAAGAAATCGAGATTCGGAAGCACGATACCTGCGGCACATGCGACGGAAGTGGGGCTCAGAAAGGCTCTCGCGTGGTCACCTGCCCGACATGCCGGGGCCGGGGCCAGGTCGTCGCCTCGCGTGGCTTTTTTCAAGTCGCTCAGACCTGCCCGCAGTGTCATGGAAGCGGACAGATTCTTGAGAAACCCTGCAAGACATGTCACGGCGAGGGACGCGAGGAAAAAACATCGCGCGTAAAAATCAAGATCCCCCCGGGTATCGACGAGGGATCACGCCTTCGCAGCACAGGCGGCGGCGAGGCAGGCCTGCGCGGTGGGCCGGCAGGCGACCTCTACGTTGTCATCCACATCAAGGAACACGACGTCTTCACTCGCGAGGGAATGGACTTGCACTCGGAAGTCCCACTCCCTTTCACGACGGCTGCCTTGGGTGGCGAAATCCGCGTCCCAACGCTCGAAGGCTCTGTCGACTTGAAGATCCCGGCGGGAACTCAGGGCGGTGCGACCTTCCGGATCCGCGGACACGGAATGCCGGCGCTGCAGAGTGCGGCCCGGGGCGACATTCTCACCCGCGTGCAAGTCGAGGTTCCAACCCGTCTCAACGCGGAGCAACGGGAAGCACTCCACCATTTCGCGGAACTCTGCGGGGAGGAGAACAGCCCGATCCACAAAAGCTTCTACGATCGCCTAAAAGATCTTTTCTCCACATGATCCTCACCCGCGCCCAGATGATCGATGCGGAAAAGTCCGCATTTGCGCAGGGTGTTCGGGCGGTGGATTTGATGGAGATCGCGGGATGCCGGATGGCGGACATGGTTCGCCAGTTTCATTCCAAGCCAGGAACATGCCGGGTCTTCGCCGGGAAAGGCCATAACGGAGGCGACGTTCTCGTTGCCGCAAGGTATCTCGCTGCCGCAGGTTGGGGCATTGAAGTTGAAGAAGTTTTCCCACGCTCCGAACTCGCCCCCTTGACGGCACTGGAGCTCAATCGACTCCCTTCGACCTCGTCTGGCTCAGGCCCGCTCGTCGTTCTCGATGGCCTGCTCGGGATTGGGGTAAGCGGTCCGGCGAGAGACCCGGTCGCCGCCGCGATGGAAAAAATCAACTTCCTCCACACTCAGCGCGGAGCATGGGTTCTTTCGGCGGATATCCCGAGCGGACTCGATGCTGACACCGGTGTGCCTCTCGGACCCTGCGTTCGTGCGGACGCAACTCTGGCCATGGGATTTGTAAAAGCCGGGATGTTGACCGACGCGGCGACTGACTACGTCGGCCGCCTTGCCGTAGCCCCCCTCGCAGAGCTCGTCCCGCCGGACGTCGCCGACCGCGCCAGCGTCTCAAGTGCTTCCATCCTCGGTCCGCTCGTTCCCCCGCGGACATTCGATGTTCACAAAGGAATGTGCGGACGGGTTGCCGTGGTGGCCGGATCCTGTGGATTCACAGGTGCGGCGCGGCTTTGCTCGCAAGCGGCTGTGCAAGCCGGCGCAGGATTGGTTACGCTCTATGTCTCGCGAGAAATCTACCCAATCCTCGCCGCCTCGGCCGCTCCGGAGGTGATGGTTAAGCCTGTCGATTCGCTGCGAGAAGTAGCAGATGAACGATTTGACGTTCTTGCGATTGGTCCGGGCCTCGGGAGGGCCCGGAGGGACGAAATCCTTGCCCTCCTCGACGGATGCCAGCGTCCGGCCGTTGTCGATGCCGACGCCCTCCAAGCCATTGCGGATGGGAATCTGGACAGCCTCCGCTCTCCGCGAGGCCCTCGCCTCCTGACCCCACACCCCGGAGAAATGGAAAGGCTCTCCCCGCAGGCCGGACGCGATCGCCGCAAGTGGCTCGAGGAATTTGTCGCCAGCTATCCCGTAACCCTCCTCCTCAAAGGATCTCGAACAATCATTGGCGAGGCCAACCTGCAGCCAGTATTCAATACGACCGGACATCCTGGCATGGCGAGCGGCGGAATGGGTGACGTGCTCACCGGAACTTGCGCTGCCCTGATCGCACAGGGTCTCACGCTCATTGACTCCGCTGTCGTGGGCGCGTGGGTCTGCGGACGCTCCGCCGAGATCGCGATGGCCCGAGGCGGATCCCAAGAGTCCCTCCGCGCCTCGGACGTCTCTGCCAATCTTGGACGTGCATTCCTGTCCCTCCGCGGCGCGGGACTCTGATCAGCGATCTGGTAATTCAGGCGGCTTGCGGCCGAAGCGCGGGAGGATTTTCCGAAAGATTTTTCTCGTCTCCTGAATCGGCTTGTCTTCGATGAAATAAGCAATGGCCGCCTTACCAATCGCATAGGTCCCCGCCCCTGCGACAAAGCCGGAAACCGCATTTCCCCAGATCGGAACGACCCGGACCAACGCCCGTGCGCCTTCGCGGAGGACAAATCCCGCACCGATGTTAAATCCAAGCGCACCGAGGAACTCGGCCACCAACCTCGCGCTGAACGGCCTCCCCGTCGTGTGGATGATCATCCCGACCATGAGCGTCTGAAGCGTCGTGAGAATCGGCATGTCGGCCAGTGGGATCGGCTGCACTGCAATGACGCCGCAGACGGCACTAAACGATTTGAGCAGGGATCCAGCGATATGGGCTTGCGCGCGACGAGCTCCGGTCATTCGCGCAAATTCCAATTGGGCCGGCAGCGGAAGCGCCGCGCAAATCGCCTCATCGCAAGTAGGATCAGAAAATTCCATCACCCGAGGCACTCGGCGGGCAAGCCCCGCCTCACCAGCCAGCCTCGCCTGGAGGGCAAAGGCCTGGCCATCGAGTGCGAGACCAATCAACGGTGCGGACGTCTGAGCCGCACGATTCGCGGCGGACCGCCAAGCGGGATCCTCCAACTCCTCGTCTTCAAAAAAGAGCACGAGATCCGGCTCAAACCGCCGCAGTCCCGTCTCAAACGCCTCGTCCGTCGTCCCATCTCGCGCGTCAAGGATCCTGATCGCTCCCAAGCCCGGCACACTCAGAGTGCGCCAGCCATTGTCACATTCTCCGGCCTCCAGACCGCGAACGCCCATCGAGGCCAGAATTTCCTCGGGCTTGCGCACGCTCCGCCCACCAAGCATCACATTTGCAGGACGCTGCTCCAGGAAAAGCTGCCGAATCGGCATGAGCTCACGGAGAATCGGCTTTTGCAAACCGCCGGGCAGCCTCTCGATCAGCCCAGTGAGACGGTCATAAACCGTCAGGAGGGTGTCACGGTTCAAAGTTCGCGAGATCTTCAATGAGGGTTGCGGCGTGCTCGTCCGGCTTCACTTTTCGAAAGACCGCCTTGATGATCCCATTGGGGCGAATCACAAACGTCGAGCGCTCGGTGCCCATGTATTTTTTCCCATACATCGACTTCTCCACCCAGACCCCATAAGCGGAGACCATCTCCTTCGACTCGTCGCTGAGGAGCGGAAACGGGAGACTAAACTTCTCAATGAATTTTAGGTGGCTCGCAGGGGAATCCACACTCACCCCAAAGACCACTGCCTGTTGGTCGAGCAAATGGGCGTAGCGATCTCGAAGCGCACAGGCCTGCGTCGTGCAGCCGGGCGTGTCATCCTTGGGATAAAAATACAAAACCAATTTCTTCCCCGCAAAATCCGACAGTCGCACGGACTTCCCCGCACCATACTGTCCGCCCACGGCAATCGCCGAAAATACCGGTGCCTGATCCCCCGGAACCAATACGTTTTCCATGGGCGGAAACATTCCATGGGAACCGCGAGTGTGCAAGTGTGGTAAAAAAGTTTAGGAGGGCGCGACCGTAGAGGACGAACAACTCAAGCTCAATCGGTAGAATCCGCCCATTCACAGACCACCTCAAGAGGCCATGTGGGATTGTTTCAACAAAGGGCTAATTTAAAGATGGGCAAAACGGGCTCCACAAGGCGATACAAATGCCCTCACTGAAAATGCCATTCTCTGCAATCAACACTGAAGGGAAGTCCTCTCCCTGCCTTTCCGTCGTCATGCCAGTATATAACGAGGCGGCAACCGTCGCGTCGGTAGTCCGGACCGTTCTGGCTCAACCACTGGTGGCCGAGCTAATCTGTGTGGACGACTGCTCCAACGACGGCTCGCTGGCCGTTTTGAAAGACCTCGCCAAAAGTGATCTCCGAATCCAAGTCGCCTCCCACCGGGTCAATCAGGGCAAAGGCGCTGCTCTCAGAACGGGCATCGCCCTCGCAACAAAACCCATCGTCATTATTCAGGATGCCGATCTGGAATACGACGCCTCAGAATACCCGAAGATCTTGGCCCCGATCTTGGAGAACCGCGCCGATGTGGTCTTCGGGTCGAGATTTATTGGTTCCGAAGCGCATCGCGTGCTCTATTTTTGGCACTCGGTCGGGAACACCTTTCTCACTCTGCTGTCAAACATGTTCACGAACCTCAATCTCACGGACATGGAAACCTGCTACAAGGCCTTCCGCCGTGAAATCATTCAGAGCCTCCATATTGAGGAAAATCGCTTTGGTTTCGAGCCGGAGATCACCGCCAAAGTCGCTGCATCGGGTGCCCGGATCTATGAAGTCGCAATTTCCTACCACGGCCGGACCTACTCAGAAGGCAAGAAGATTGGGTGGCGCGACGGGGTTAGCGCGATTCGGTGCATCATCAAGTATGGGTTCATTACGAAACGCTGACGAGGGCGCGAAAGTTGCCAGACCCGCGTTTCGCACGACAAAAAGCGAACTCACGGCGATCCCTCGATTATTTCGCCATGTGGAATCTATTTTTCTCTGAATGAAACAAGATTCTTTTTCGTTTCCACGTCCCCCCGTTTTATTCATCATCAAATCCATGAAGCCAAAACTTAAAGTCCTCGTCGCCAAAACGAAAAAAGAATCCGGAGCCTCGGCGGCTCTTTTGGGAGCGAAGCTCATTCGTGAGGCGATCAAGAAGAATGGCAAAGCGAGCATCATCGTGGCGACGGGAGCCTCGCAATTTGAGATGATCGAGGCGCTCATTCAGTCGCCTCGGATCGATTGGACGAAAGTCACCGCGTTCCACCTCGACGAGTATGTGGGCATCCCGATCACGCATCCCGCATCCTTTCGCAAATATCTATGGGAACGCTTCGTCTCCCGACTTCCCCTTCCGCTCGCGGCATTTCACTACATCAACGGGGAGGGCGACGCGAAGGCGGAATGCCGACGGATTGGAGACCTCATCGCCAAGCACCGGATTGATGTTTGCTTCGCTGGAATCGGGGAAAACGGGCATCTCGCCTTCAACGATCCTCCGGCGGACTTCAAGACGACCGCTCCCTATTTGGTCGTCAAATTGGACGAGGCTTGTCGGAAGCAACAGATGGGCGAAGGGTGGTTCAAAACGCTCCAGCAGGTTCCGGCGGAGGCGATCTCGATGTCGATCCGCCAGATCATGAAATCGAAGGCGATCATTTGCACGGTGCCGGATCACCGGAAGGCCCAAGCGGTTCGGAATTGCCTCGCGGGAAAGGTGACGCCACTCCATCCGGCCTCGATTCTCCAACGCCATTCGGCGACCACTTGCTTTCTGGACAAGGCATCGGCATCGCTTCTCTAAGGATCGATCTCGATGCCTGCGAGTCTTTTTGACATTCAGGTCAATGGTTTTGCGGGTGTGGATTTTCAGCAGGCGGACTTGTCGTCGGAGGACCTCCGCCGGGCTGTGGTGGCGTTGGCCGACCACCAGACGCATCGGTTTTTCCTCACGTTCATTACAGACAGCATCTCCTCGCTGCGTGAAAAATTTCTCAACGCCGAGCGGATTCGCACTGCGGACCCGCTGGTTGCGGAGTCGGTCTGCGGATACCATCTCGAAGGGCCTTGGCTTTCTTCCGAGCCTGGCTTTCGCGGGGCGCATGATCCGAGTTTTATGGGGCCCCCTCGAATTGACGATTTTGAGACCTTGCAGGCGGCAGCTGGCGGACACATCAAGCTTGTGACACTGGCTCCAGAGCTTCCCGGCAGCGAGGAATTCATTCGTCACGCGGTCCGTTCAGGGGTCCAGATTTCGCTCGGCCACACCAATGCTTCGAGCGAAGACATCCGCCGGGCGACCCGAGCTGGCGCCCGCTTCTGCACCCACCTTGGAAACGGTGTGCCCATGGAAATGCACCGCCACACCAACGTCATGCAGAGGTTGCTCGCACGGGATGACCTCACGGCCTTCTTCATTCCCGATGGGATTCACCTGCCGCCTGATGTTTTGAAGAATTTCTTCCGCGCGAAGCCGAAGGGAGCCGCCCTCTTCACGACGGATTGCATGGCCGCTGCAGGCGCGCCTCCCGGCCGATTTCGGATCGCCCACCTTGAAGTGGAAGTGGGAGCAGACCGGATTGTTCACGCGACGGGGAGCTCGAACTTTGCGGGTTCGGCCTTAAGCCCTGACGACGGCGTCCGGAATGCGATGAACTGGCTCGATCTTGAGGCCGCCGAAGCCCGAGCGTTATTTTCGACGGCTGTCGCTGCGGCGTTCGGGATGACTCTCCCGGAGATCTAGCGCGCCGAGATCAGAAAGCGGAATCCAAACTTCGATCAATCAAAAGTCGGAACGACCGGCGTGGCATTCGTTCCGAAATATTCTGGTTGGAACTGCGGGGCCACCAAGAGCGTTTGTTCCCATGCCTCGAGCATTTGACCGACGGAATCGTATCCGAACGAATAGGCCATGGCGTCGGCTGACCGGAATCCCCCGAGGCGCGCCACCTTGCCAAGCGCGCGTTTATCGGCCTTTGAAGCCGCCGCATAGATTCTTCCGAGATCCTGTTCTTTCAAATTTTGATAGGACCGAGGCTCGGAAAAATCCTGATCGGTCACAAAGGGCGCTGGAGCGAAAGTCCGGTTCTCCGCGCGGCCGGCTTGTTCTTCAACGAAGAGCGACTGGATCCCACCCGTCGCTTCGACGTTGACCGGAGGAACGATGGATGGAATGCCGGACGGAACTACGGCTGTCGTCGGGGCAACCGGGGGTGCTGGGGTCAGAGTGGGCGTCGCCGTGGGTTTGGCTTCCGGCTCGAGCTGGAACTTGAACCGAGTTTTCCCATCGCTGAGAAGAGTCACCGCCATCGCTGCGAGCACTGCCATGCACAGGGCAGCCCAGAGCAACTCCATCGGAATTGTCGTGCCCGACTTGCGGGGCATCTCTTTTTCCGAGGAGTCAACTTCTGCCTCTTCTTTTGCGGCTTCGATCATGCGAGCGAAGAATGTAGCTCAATTTCGCAAATCTTGCGAACAAAAAGCTCTTACGAGCTCCCAACCCCTCAGAATCTGAGATCGCCACATTGATAGCTTGTCGGAATGGATCTGCTCGTTTAGCCCTTAGGGACCTATGATCGAACAACCCCTCACCGGCCACAATTGCCCCGGAGATCCCTGCACGATCGTCATCTTTGGAGCATCGGGTGACCTTACGAAGCGCAAACTTCTCCCGGCCCTCTACAACCTAAAAACCCTTCGCCTGCTCCCCACAAACTGCGCAGTGATCGGGGTCGCCGTGAGCGAGGGAAATGACGACAGCTATCGACTGAAGATCACTGAGGACATCAACGAATTCGCCACCAATCCGGTCGATCTCGGCGAGTGGGAGGATTTTAGAAATCGTAGCTACTACCTCCAAGGGGATTTTAACGATGCTGCGACATTTAAGAACTTGGCCGCAAAGATTGCGGCGGTGCAGAAGGAGTGGAATCTCCCTGGCAACGTTCTCTTCTATCTCGCGATCACCCCGACGCTCTTCGGCAAGGTCGTCGAGCAACTCGGGTCCGTCGATCTCACGACCGAGAAGCCCGACGCGTGGCGGAGGGTGATTATTGAAAAGCCCTTTGGTCGCGACCTCGCGAGCGCCCGGGATCTTAATGCCGAACTTTGCAAGCACCTCACCGAGTCGCAGATTTTCCGCATCGACCATTACCTCGGAAAAGAGACGGTCCAGAACATCATGGTGTTCCGGTTTGGAAACTCTGTCTACGAACCGATTTGGAACCGGCGGTATATTGATTATGTCCAGATCACGGTTGCGGAGGAGCTAGGGGTCGAGCTTCGTGGCGGCTACTACGACCACTCCGGCGTGCTCCGTGACATGGTTCAGAACCACATCCTTTCCGTGCTCTCGCTGATCGCCATGGAGCCGCCGAGTTCGATCTCCGGCGACAGCGTGCGAAATGAGAAAGTCAAAGTCCTCGAGGCCGTTCGCACGATGGCCCCCGAAGATGTCATCGCCAATACGGTCCGGGGGCAATATGCCGCAGGTGTGGTCGGCGGAAAAAACGTCCCCGGCTATCGCACGGAGCCCGACGTCAATCCCCACTCGAACACCGAGACGTTTGTCGCAATGAAGCTTTTTGTTGAGAACTGGCGGTGGGCGGAAGTGCCATTTTTCATCCGTTCGGGCAAGCGCTTGGCCCAGCACACCACTCAAGTGGTGATCGGATTCCGCCGAGCGCCGCTCCTCCTCTTCGGCGAGGATATGGAAAAGAATGTCAAACCGAACCGCCTTGTGCTTCATGTCCAGCCCGATGAGGGCATCACGATGGACATTCACGCAAAGCGTCCGGGGCCGAACATCAGTCTCGTCAACGTGCCCCTCGACTTTTCCTACAGCGAGTTTGGCGAACACACGGCGGCGACCGGCTACGAGACCTTGCTCTACGATTGCATGATCGGCGAGACCACGCTCTTCCACCGCTACGACAGCGTGGATGCGTCGTGGAGGATCGTCACTCCGATTCTCGATCTGTGGCAGGCGCTTCCGGCGAGGGACTTTCCCAACTACGCTGCGGGCACGTGGGGACCGGAGGCTTCCGACACGCTTCTCCAGAAGAGCGGGCACGAGTGGCACCACTACCCCCTCAAAACGGAATGCGATAAGATTTCCTGAATGGCGACGAAGACCCCGGATTTGATTCTCGCCGGCGATATCGGCGGCACCAAAAGTAACATTGCCACGTTTCGCCTCGTCGGAAACTCGCTGAGCCTCGTCCGGTCTCAGAAGTATTCCAGTGCCGCCTACCCGGGATTGGGCTCGATCGTCAGGGAATTCCTTGGAACTGGCGATACGAGGTTTGTTGCCGCGTGTTTTGGGGTTCCCGGTCCGGTCCATGAAGGACGCGCGAAGCCCACCAATCTAAGCTGGGGACTGGATGCCGCAGAGTTCGGGCAGGAGTTTAAAATTCCCCATGTGAGCGTGCTCAACGACCTGGAAGCCAACGCCTACGGCATTGCCCAGCTGCAAGCCAGCGATTTTGCGATCGTGCAGGAGGGAGCCCCGGACGCGAAGGGAAATCGCTGCGTCGTCTCGCCTGGAACCGGGTTGGGTGAGGCCGGGCTTTTCTGGGACGGACGCCGACATCACGTCTGGGCGTGCGAAGGCGGGCACACGGACTTTGGTCCGCGCAGCGCGCTGGAAATCGCCCTCCTCGAGCACCTGCAAAAGCAATTCGGACATGTGAGTCCAGAGCGGATCGTCTCCGGAATGGGGATCGAGAATATTTATAAATTCCTTCGCGATACTGGCAGGGGCAAAGAACTCCCGGCGGTCGCCAGCGAAATGAAGAAAACCGATCCCAATACCGTGATTTCCAAATACGCCGATTCTGGAGATTGCCCGATGTGCGTCCAAACGCTTGAGATTTTCGTTGGCTGCCTCGGTGCGGAAGCCAGCAACATGGCACTCAAAGCAATGGCGATCGGTGGAGTTTACTTGGGTGGAGGCATTCCGTCCAAAATGCTGAGCCGAATCCAGAGCGTCGGATTTCTCCATGCGTTCTGCGACAAAGGCCGCCTCTCCTCGCTGATGGAGAGTATTCCGGTCCGGGTCATCCTTAACGATCAGGCTGCCTTGCTTGGGGCAGCCCACTTTGCGATCGAAGGCGTCCACTCTCCTTGAGGTTCGCTAAGCCCCATAACGAAACCCATGACATCCAAAGCCTCGAGTCCGAACATCCACATTCCTAGCGGAGGGTCTGCGGAAGAGGCTATCGCCTGCACGACCCATCTCGGGATTGTCGCCCACCAGGATGATCTGGAGTTCATGGCCTTCCACGGGATCCTCCACTGCTTCCGCTCCGACACCGAGTGGTTTGGGGGGATCGTTTGCACGGACGGGGCCGGAAGTGCCCGCACCCGGGCCTATGCCGCCGTGGGGGCTGATGAACTCCCGAGAATCCGCATGCAGGAGCAGCACCTCGCGGCGGGAATCGGACGCTATTCCTTCGTCTCCCAGCTTGGTTATCCGAGCAAAAGCATCGCCCGGCCAATTGACAGTCCTTTGGTGGCAGACTTGAGCGCGCTGCTCGGGCAAATGCGGACAAAAATCCTCTACACGCACAATCCTGCCGACAAACACGAGACGCACCTCCGTGTGCTGGTGGCTGTTCTGGAGGCCATTCGCGCTGTCCCGGCAGACCATCGTCCCGAGCGACTCCTAGGCTGTGAAGGCTGGCGCGATTTGGATTGGATGAATGATCAGGACAAAGTCGTGCTCGACGTTGGCGGGGCTGAGCACCTTGCCGCTTCGCTGAACGGGGTCTTTGATTCCCAGATTGCCGGAGGCAAACGCTATGACCTCGCTGTTGCGGGGCGGCGTCGTGCGAATGCCACTCTTTTGGATTCGCATTCCGGAGACGAAATCGCCGAGGCCACCTTTGCCATGGATCTGACTCCTCTCATCGGTGCAGACACTGCGGATCTCGTCGACTTTACGCTACAGTACGTTGAGCGACTTCGAGAGGATATTCGCGTCAAACTCGAGCGGACGCTCGCCCGATCCTAACCGCCTAGACGAATTTTCCCGGGTTCAAGTGACCTGATGGATCGAGGGCGTGTTTGATTTTTGTGTGGAGAGCACGTGTGGCCGGCGAGACGGCATCCTTCCACCAGCGCATTTTTGCCAAACCGATTCCATGTTCGCCCGTGATCGCGCCGTCCCATGCGAGGACTTGGGCAAAAAGCGCATCGAGAGCGGCCCGGGACTTTTTTTGCACGGTGGGATTCGTTGGGTCTGCAACCATGATGTTCACATGGATATTTCCATCTCCCGCGTGGCCGAAGCATGCGATGGGAAAGCCGATGCGCTTTTGAAGGCGGGCAGCAAATTCGAGGAGATCCACCAAGCGCCCGCGGGGCACGACGATGTCTTCATTGAGCTTCTTGAGCCCGGTGGCCTTGAGAGACTGTGAATAAACGCGACGGAGGCCCCAAATTTTCGCGCAGCCATCCGGCGTCGTCGCCACGCGGATTCCCGAGGCACCTGCCGATTCCAAAATCTTCCCGAGAGCTCTCGCCTCCCCTCGCACCGAGGCCTGCTGGCCATCAATCTCCACCAACACTTGCGCATTCCCCGCTGGAAAATCCGCCTCCGGCTTGTAAGCCCTTGCGGCACCGAGGGTGAATCCATCAGCGATCTCGACCGCTGCTGGCAAGAATCCATGAGCAAAAATCGCTTGGATCGCGGCGGCCGCCGCGGAGGCCGAAGCGAAGCCCGCTGAGAGGACCGCCCGGGCGGGTGGAAGCGGGAGCAGACGCAGGGTCGCCTGGGTGACAATTCCCAACAATCCCTCGGAGCCGGTGAAGAGTCCAACGAGGTCGAATCCGGTTTTGTTTTTATGCGTTCTCCCGCCCGTTCGGATCACCGTGCCGTCCGCAAGAACGACCTCAAGCCCGAGAACATAATGCCGGGTCACGCCGTATTTCAGGCAACGCGGACCTCCGGCATTCGTCGCGATGTTTCCGCCGATGCTGCAATCCTTCAAACTGGCAGGGTCAGGCGGATACATCAGCTTCTTTTTCCGAGCCGCCTCTTGCAGATCACCGGTGATAACGCCCGGACCGACGACGGCAACAAAATCGCATTCGTTGACCTCGTGGATTCTGTTCATGCGCTCCACCGATAAAACGATGCCATTTTTGACCGGTGTGCAGCCGCCGACATAGCCGTAGCCGGCACCACGCGGCGTTACGGGAACGCCCGCCTTGTGAGCGGCCCGCATGACAAAGGCGACCTCCTCCGTCGACTCGGGAAATACGACGATGTCCGGCTTCGACTGTGCGAACCATTTGTCGCCGGAGAACTCTGGAGCCGGGTTTGTTTGGACCGACGATTCCCCGAGGCGACGGATGAGCTTTTTTGCAAGTGGAGAGATCATTCGCGCGACTGGAAGATGTGCCAGGCCTCGGCAACCCCGTCTGCCGCCGGACGCGAGGCGATATGCCCTCCCGCACGGAGCACGGTCTCGCGCACTGGGATGATTGCGTTTGACGGACAGCAAGCGAGAGCAGCGTAGCGACCGTCGAGCATCGGGATGTCATTGAAGTGATCGCCCGCAGCCAAGACCCCAGTCCGGTCGATCTCTAGGTGCTCGCAGAGCGCCCCGAGCGACGAACCTTTGTGATAATCGCGGTGGCAAAACCGGAGGTAGATCGTATTGCGTTGGTAAGAGAAATCCGGGAACTCCGAGGCTTCGGCATCCAGAAAGGCTGCCACGTCGTGCATCGCCTCTTCGCTTGTCGTGACCAACCCGACAGCCCGATCTTGTTCTTCAATAATCGTCACGTGTGGCGAGCGATCGGCTAGAGCCCGAACGCGATCAATGACCGAAGCGGCGCTATCGAACAATTCATCGTGGCGACGGTAGCAGGCAATGTTCCATTCCTCATGTGCTTCCCACTCTCCCTCCGCATTGAGTTGGAAAATTTCCCGCTCGTTTGTCAGGAGAAAATCCGGACGGACCGGAGCGCCGAAGATTTTTACCCCCTCGATGGCATGGTCGAGCCCGCGCCCAGTATTCACAGCCCACAACCCACCCGCCTCGGTGTGCCGAAGCAGCACCTCGGCGAACGCCGGGGAGCATCGTCCATCTGACGGGTGCTCGATGAGAGTCCCATCAAAGTCGGTGCTGAGAAGTCGGATTCGAGACATGAGTCCCATGAGTAAACACGCATCTTGGGAACGTCGCAATTTTTCTATCGTTCCAAACGGGAAAAGTTGGCATCTTGGCCCAATGAAGTCCGCTTACGAACTCGCCATGGGTCGGTTGGAGAAATCCGCGCCGACGGTCACCCTCAGCCCGGAGATGAAGGCAAAAATCGCCGAGATCGACAGCGAGATCGGGGCGAAGATTGCCGAGAAGAAGATCTTCCTCGAAGGCGAAATAGCGAAGGCCTCGCCCGATGAAAAGGATGCGATCCGTCGGCAACTCGCCTCGGAAATCGCCCGCCTCGAGGAAAAGCGGGAGCGGGAAAAAGAAAAAGTGCGATCCGCCTAGTGCGGGGGATTTGCTCGCAGGGCAAGGATGGATTGGTCACCGGTCATCGTCTCGCTGCAGACTGCATGTTGCGCGACGGTCGTGACGATGGTGTTGGGAATTGTCGCCGCGCGCTGGCGGATCAAACGGCAGGGCCCAGCCGTTGAGATCCTCGACGGGCTTCTTCTTTTGCCACTCGCCCTCCCCCCGACCGTCGTGGGCTTAATCTTGCTGATGATCTTCGGGCGCCAATCACCGGTCGGTGAGGCACTCGCCACTGTCGGGCTTGCAGTGGTCTTCACGTGGCCGGCGACTGTCATTGCAGCAACCGTTGTCTCGTTTCCGATTATGTATCAAACGGCGAAGGGGGCCTTTCTCCAAGTTGAAAGCGAGTTGCTCGATGCGGCTCGGGTCTTTGGCTTTTCCGAGCGGCGCATCTTGTGGCAGGTCATGCTCCCGATGGCATGGCCCGGCATTCTCGCAGGATTGATCCTGACGTTTGTGCGAGCCCTCGGCGAGTTCGGCGCCACGCTCATGCTAGCCGGGAACATCCCCGGTCGCACGCAAACGATCCCGATTGCGATCTTCTTTCACGCCGAGGCCGGGGACATGCGTGGTGCCATGTGGCTCGCGCTCGTTATCGTGGCAATCGCCACCGGGTCCCTTGTGGTCTTGAACCGATTGGCTCCGATCGGCTGGTCCGCCGCGAGGACCCGCTTGAAGTAGGAGAGCGGACTATTTCTCGATGAGCTTGGGCAAGCCCAACTCGTCGAGAACGATCGGATTCTGCTGTTGGATCTTTGCCATGTAAGCCTCGCGGTTTTGACGGATCCGATCATTGCGGAGGGCCGCTACGAGGCGGTCGCGAATCTCATCAAGGGTGGCTGTGTGGGCGTCTTTCGTCTCAAGAACGCGGACGACATACCATCCGTCACCGAGTCGGATTGGGTCGGTCGTTCCACCTTTCGGGAGAGTCGAGACCTTCGTGCGAATCTCGGGTTGGATCGAGGCTTCAGCAATCCAGCCCACCTCACCGCCGCGTGAAGCGCTTTCGCGCTCTTCACTCTGGTCGCGGGCGATGGCCGCGAAGTCAGCACCGGAGGCTTTGAGCGACTTTGAAACGGCCTCAATGCGGGCCTTCGCCTTTTCGTCGGCGGCCTTGTCGCCTTCCGGGGCGGCAATGAAGATCTGTGAAAGACGGATTTGTTTGGGCACCAGCAATTGGTCTTTTCTCGCCTCGTAGGCTGCTTTGACATCAGCTTCGCTCGGGTAGCCATCCGGGACTTTGGAAATCGACGTGAGATAAGATTCGGCGATGGCGGCTTGGCGCATCCGCTCGAGCTGCGAAACGATGTCCGGGTTCTTCTCCCAGCCCGCCGCCAGGGCTTCCTTAAAGAGGATCTGTTGGAGGATGAGCGTGCGGACGGCTTGGCTGAGCACTGCCGGATTCAAGAGCAGGGATTCCCGCTCAGTCGTCGAAAGTCCGGCGAGGAACGGTTTGATTTGATCAGCCTTGATCTCGTTGTCCCCAACGCGGGCGATGACTCCATCCTGGGCGGAAGCGGTGGTGAAGAGAGCGAGGGCAGCGAAAATAGAAGCGACGGGACGGAGAGGTTTCATAAGACGACGGAGATAGTTTTGTGACAGGCAGAATGGGATCAAGAGGATTCTTTTATCGGATTAGCTTTGTGGTTTGGACGGCTTGGCGGGTTTCGCATCCGTATCGCCCTGCTCGAAGGGAGTGGCCTTGGCGCCTGACTTCGTTTGCTGGGCAGGTTGCTTTGGTTGAGACGGTGCTGCCTGCGGGGGCTTCGCCTCTGGCGACGGCTGGGCGGCAGGGGCAGGAGCGCTTGCGGGAGGTTTGGCTCCCGGAGCCGGTGAGGCACCCGGTTGGGCGTCCGCCGGGGGAAGGATCCGGGCATCGGCGAGTTTGTCGGCTTGTTCTTGGATCACGTTTTGAAACTTCACCCGAGTCGTCGCCACGAAGGGCTCACGCGCCAAAAGGGCATCGCCCAGTCCAAATTTCTCGTAGCGATCGAGCGTGGAGATCCCGGCCTTGAACATCTCGATATTCTTGACCTGCTGGTCGTTCACGATCCGCTCGAGCTGGATCGCGCGGGCCTCGAACTTCGCGCGCTCCGACTCTTTCTTGGCCGCCAGCGCCGTGGCTCCACTGTAGGACTTCTTCCACTTCTCAATCGACGCCTGCAGGCTCGTGATGAGGGTTCCCCTCTCTTCGATCTTTGTCGTGAGCTCGGAGATCATGTTCGCCGAGACATTACGCTCGGCGATTAGTTCTTTGCCGAGGGCCTCGGTTTTTCCCGTGAGATCCTTGATCTTCGTCTCGGCTGCGATTTGCGCGGCTTGTGCGGCTGCAACTTGGCCTTGAGCATCGCGGAGCTTGAGCGTGACGTCGCGGAGGGCTTCTCGGAGTTTCGCTTCGACCGGGTTCGCTTCCTCGGCAGCTTGAGTCGGGAGGGCGACGAGGATCGCCAGACCGAGGGAACTTAGAATGTGACGGAATGGACTCATGGCTTAAAATCGTGAGTGGAGATCGAGTTGAATGATGTTGGTCTTAAACGTCGGGCCCGCAATGCTATCGGCTCCCATCCAGCGCAGGGTGACCCAGACGTTCTGCGAGAGGGCGACCGAACCGCCAACGGTGTAGCCCTTCATGTTTGTGCCCCCAAGGCCAAAGTCGGAATCATTGAATCCGTCGACGACGGAATCGGAACCGATCCAGCGGTAGCCGAATGCCACATTCCAATCCCAACGCTTTGCCAAGGCTGGTGTGCCGACCCGGGCCTCGACATACCAGGCGTTCGGGCTGCCATCAAATTCGCCAATGGTATCGCTCAGGCTATCGTCCGGAATCGGACCGCGGTTATTGACAGCGATGGCATTGATCTCGTCCTGATTGAACGCGAGGTTCGTGATCCACTCGCCGACCAACGAGACTTGAACCGGCTCGAATCCATTGTAGTCGAGACGCGCCGTCACGGCTAGGTTCTGGAACTTGGTGGCGAGGCCGTAGTATTGCCACTGGTTGATCGCACCAAAGTCGTTGCTGGCATCGGGAACAATATCGCGCAGGGCCATGTAGGTATTCCCCTTCTGCGCAAACGAAGGCCGGCTATTATCCGTATCGCCGGCATCGCTGGGCGTCAGAGGCGTGAACGGCGTCGAGAGTTTGCCCTCGATATTCTGGAAGTAATAATAGGCCGCCGCGACTTTGAAGTTCCAGTCCGGGGTAGGCTTCCACTCAAAGCCGCCTTGAATACCGAAGAGGAACTTGTCGTAGCTCGGGAATTTCTGCGGTTGGTTCGATGAGAAGTTGAAATCCGTATTGTAAACGGGGAAGGCACCACCGGTGACAAATGGGGCGAGGCCAGGGAGAACCTCAAATTTGATTTTCCCTGCGATGCCGTCAAAGCCCAAGTCGTCATCCCAAATGACCGGCGTGGAGAAAAACGGGTTGTCGAATCGCCCGACCAGTGCGGTGAAACTCCGGTTCGTGCCCAGTGCGAGCTCGTATTTGATGAAGGCCCGGTCGAGCCAGATCGCATATTTGCTGAAATTTCCGCCCTGGCCCTGAGTGGCTGAGTTCGCGAGGCCCATCGTTTGGTTTGTGCTGACAGGCGAGTTGCTGTCGCCGGTTGCGAGGCGGAATCCGGATGAGAAATTTTCACCAAGATCGAGATCCGCACCGAACCGCGCGCGGAGGCGGAACCGGTTTCGGTTTTGATCCACGTTATACTGCGGAGCGAAGACCGTTCCGCTCGTGTCAAATGGCGTGGAGCTTGTATTGATGGCGTTGAAGTTCGGGAAGGCTCCAGTCGCATCGTTGTTGTTCGGGAAAAAATCGCCCTCGTAGCGCAGGCGGATATCTGCGAATGGCCGGGTGCGTCCGACCCATGCCGGAAGCTGGATGCCCGGACTGAAGCCACCCGGACGCTCGGTCGCCAACTCGAGTTTGATCTCTTCCTTGATCTGGGTTTTGACTGGCTCGGGGATGTAGGTGACTTGGACGTCGTTCGGACCTGCGGGAGCATTGGCCGCTTCGGCGACGGCCATCTGGTCCGACGCCGCTTGGGAGGCGGCGATCTGGGCAATGGCGAACATGTCGGCCTGCGCCATCTGACGAGCGACATCGGCCTCGGCCTCCGCTTGCTTGATCATCTCGGCCGCATCCTCCTTGGTCAGGATGCCTCGCTGAACGAGCTTGTTGATGAGGTTAATGGTCACGCTCTGCGATGGCGCCGGGGGCTCGGTCGGTGCGGAGTCTGAACTCAACGACGGCGTCGTGGAAACGACGTCTGTCGTCGGTGTCGAGGGAAGTGGTCCCTCCGGTCCGGCGGCAGGCTCGGGCTTTGGGGCGGATTGCCGGGCAAGATCCCGCGCTGCCTCAAGTTCCCCTGGCGGCACCGACGGAACCGGGCTCGGAGATGGCTCGGGAGTCGCCTCGGCAATAACTGCAGGCGCAGGCGTTGGCGTTGGCGTGGCCTCAGGAGGCGATTGCCGCGTCGGCGGGTCACTCACAGGGGTTGAGTCCGGGATGACGGGGGGCTGAAAAAGGGCGGACTTTTGCTCAGGCGTTGGCGATCCTACAAGGGTCGGCTCCGCAGATTTTGGCTCTGGTGCTGGTGTTGGTGTCGGCTCCGGTGTCGGCTCTGGTGTCGGCTCTGGTGTTGGCTCTGGTGTTGGCTCTGGTGTTGGCTCTGGTGTCGGCTCTGGTGTTGGCTCTGGTGTTGGCTCTGGTGTTGGCTCTGGTGTCGGCTCTGGTGTTGGCTCTGGTGTTGGCTCTGGTGTTGGCTCTGGTTTTGGCTCTGGTTTTGGCTCTGGCGTCGACGACGCTCTTTCCTCGATTGGTTTCAAGGTAAGAACAGGCGGCGGCGCGGCGGTGATCGATTCGGGCGGTGTTGGGGTTGCGGTGATGTCCGAGGCGGGCCCCGCCATCGGAGTCGGTGAGGTCGTAGGGGCGGCCGTTTCCGCGTAGTCGAAGATAATCCTATTCTTTTTTCCGCCTTGGGCGATTTGGACCGCTGGAGTCTCCGCCTCAAGTGGAAGCGAGCCGGCGACGATCAGCAAAACGGATAAGTTAAGAATCCGGAGATTCGGCAGAGATCGTTTGCGATGAGATGGGGCGAGGCCGGTGGGCATCATAAGAAATCAATTCGGGCGGGTTGCTGTGATACGCATGACAATTGGCATGGGCATGCCTTCCGGCGGGGGGCTCTGCAATTGCAGGCCGGTGAGAACTTCTTCACGAATCGCACGGTCGGTCTCGGGATCGCCCGAGGAACCGGCCAAAGTCGCGCGCGTCACGCGTCCGGTGGAATCGACCCAGATCCGGACTTGAATTTTGAGACTCGAGCTCCGGGCTTTCTTGTGGCCTCGCAGAGCGTCGGCGATTCGCGACTGAACTTGGCCTGCATACCAGCCAAATTTTGTTCCGCCACCGCCGCCTTTGCCGGTGCCAAGGCCGCCGATCATTCCTCCTCCACCCTTACCCCGAAGTCCGAAAGAATCCGAGCCCTCGCCTTGGATATTCGACCCCATCGGCGCCGCTTCTTCAGGAGCAGCCTCCGGAGGGGGAGCCTCTTCGGGCTTCGCTTCCTCAACGAAATCCTCACGTTTGTCTTCCACCTTCTGTTGCTCCGGCTGTGGTGGCGGAGGGGTGGGCGGAGGCGTTGGAGGAGGCGGCGGGGGCGGCGGCATGATGTTAATCACGTTGACCGGCGCGGACTTCTTCTTGGGTTTCTCGGCCTTGGAGAAAAACGCAAAGTAGGCCCCAATGGCAATCGCCAGCAGGCCGATGACAATGATCGGAACCCGGAACTTCGCGAAGAAGCCAGGGTCGTCCTCGTCGGGATCTGTGGCGTTGGCGTTGCTCATTTGGGTCCAACTGTTGCGAGTCCGACCTGATCGAGGCCGAGGCGTCCGCAGACATCCAAGACGTCCATGACTCCCTGGTATTGGGTCTGGCGGTCTCCGCGGATGATCACAGGAAACTTCGGGTTCTTTGCCTGATGTTCGCGGAGCTTTTGTTCGAGGTCGACAAGGGTGACGGGAACGGTATCGAGAAACACGGCCCCCTGATTATTCACCGTGATCGCCTTGCTTTTTGGCGCGCCGAGATCCGGTGGTTTGCTGGAGGATTTTGGCAAATCCACCTTCGTTCCCGTGACGCCAGCCGACGTCATGATGATGAAAATCAACAGGAGCACGAGGTAGAGATCCACCATCGGCGTGACGTTGATGTCGTCGTAGGACTTGTCGTCTCCGGCTGTCATTTTTTGTTTGCCTGCTCGGCCCGTTCAGCCCAGACCGCCTCCTGAGCCTTAGCGGCTTCCTCGGGCGAGCGAATTTGTGTTACGGGAACGGGAAGTGTGGCCTCTCCGGGAGGTGGGTAAAACTCAGCGACCTTCGCGATGAACTCGTCGATGAAGACCTGCATGGAGCCGAGGGCTTCCTTAATACTGGTGGCGAGGAAGCTATACATGAAGAGGGCCGGGATGGCGACGAGGAGCCCGACGACCGTCGCGAGGAGGGCTGAGGCGATACCCGGGGCGATGGAGTTGATTTCGACGTTGCCGGATTTTGCAATGATGGCAAAGGTGATCATGACGCCGACGACGGTGCCAAGGAGCCCGACGTAGGGTCCGCCGGCGATGCTCATGGTGAGGAGGACGATGCCCTTGTTGAGGCGATGTTGTTCGTGAACGAGTCCGGCGTCGAGGGAGGCTCGGATGGCTTGGATGGAGCGTGCCGAGAGACCTTGGCCGGTATTTTTTCCGTCGCCGAGGCGGTGACGAATCTCGCCGGCTCCGATCTGGTAGACGTGGTAGAGGGGGGAGTCGTGCATGAGCCGCATGGCCTTCTTAGTGGCTTTACCTCCGAAGTTTTTGACCGTGTCGTTGTCGCCTTGATCGAGGACGGTGAGGTCGGTGGCGACGTCTTTCCATTGCTGGAGGAAGATTTCGTTGCCTTTGCGAATTTTTCCGAGGAGGAAGTATTTTTTTACGGCGACGGACCAGCCGCCGATCATCATGATGACGCAGACGCCGATGGCGATCCAGCCGTCGAACATCATGTTCTTGGCGATGTCGCCGAAGAGCATCACGTGTTTGAGGGCTTCGTTTTCTCCACCGCCACCGCCGCTTCCCTCTTCCTCACCGGCGACAAGGAGTTTGGTCGCGTCTTCGCCTCCCGCTTGACTGGCCGCTGCAAATCTCACCCATCCCGCGCCTCGTGCGATTTTCGAGATCTGCACTTCATCCACCTCGCCGACGGCTCCATTCGCGCCGTCCGCATCCGCCCCGAGCGTGGCGGCTCCGGTGAGCCCGGGGATTGGAGCGTCCACCTTGGCGTATTCTTTTCCACCCACGTAGAGCGTTGTCGAAGCATTCGTGGCGACGATCGCGAGGTGCGTCCAAACGGAGTCGGCGAGCGGTTCCCCGGCGGCCGAGCGCTGGCGACCAGAGCCTCCTCGCACCTCGACATACGGCACTCCATTCGCGAGCCCGATCTCAAACCCGCTCGCGCCATCCAACATTTGGAAAATGACCCCGCGCTCGGACTTCGCAGTAGGCTTGATCCACGCCGACCATGTCATGGGCTCGCCGTCGTTCCGCTTCAGGGAATCGGAAGCCGGGATCTTGATCGCCGTATTTCCCAACAGGCGCATGCCCGCGGCGATGATGGCCCCCTCGGAGAGTGTGCCGCCGGTCGTCGCGTTATTGGCATTCTTCGTGGCATCGACCGGGGACGGGGCTCCGGTGAAATGGTAAACCAGAGCGGTATCCGCGTCATACGTGGCCTTGGGATCTTCGCCGGCCTCCATGGTTTCTGCGGAGTTTCCTGAATACAGCCAGAACTTCAACTGCTCGCCCGACTTGATGTCCGGAACCTTGACCCAGACAAAGGCCTCGTTCATGAGGAGGTCGAACTTTTCGATTTGATGATCGAGAACTGTCTTGTCGTCGGACGCCACAAATCGCAGGTCACTGCCGTCTTCGCGGCCATTGGCGAAGTTGAAGTTGCCACCATGCAAACGGATGAGGACGAGGCTTGTGCCCGGGGGCTCGGTCAATGGAACGCCGCTGGCCCCGGTGTCGATCGTAAACGATTTTCGAGCGGCCCATTCCTTGTTCCACCAGGTGGATTCGGCTGCCTGGGCGGGCAGAGCCAGCGAGATCAAAAATGCCGCGACATAGACCTGGAGATGGAATTTTTGCATAAGGATTAGAGTTCTGCAGACAGTCGGAATGTGATGAGCGGCTCGTTGGCGACGCTCGGAAGTTGGGTAATTTGAGGAAAGCCAATCACCACCGATCCCGTCAGATGATCGAGCAGCCGGATCGAGCCTCCGAATCCGTAGCTCCACAAATTAAAATGCGACGTCTGCTCGGGGAGCGGGTCGTTGATCGTCACGAATCCACCGTCGAGAAACGCAAAGAATCGCAGTTCGTTGCCCTCTCCAAGCCACTTGAGGAGCGAGGGAGTGCGGAGTTCCAGGGTGCCGCAGAGCCCGCTGTCACCAATCGAGGTGGACTCCAGATAGCCCCGCACGGTTGTGAGACCGCCAATGCTAAATTGCTCGCTGTCCACGAGCGGCGTTGCGGAGGCCTGGCCTTGAACCTCGCCGAAAAATTGGAACCCATACGGCAACTCGTGCGTGTGCCCGAGGCTGCCGCGAAAGTAGAAAAAGTTGGCGTCGGCATTGTATCGACGGTTGTCAAATTCGACGACTTCCTGTGCGCTCGTGCCCCGGAAGCTGAACGTGACCCCGGCACTGAGTTCCGTGAGGTAATTTTTCGAGATCCACGATGCGTTGTATCCCGCGCTGACCGGCCAGTAGCTGATCGGGCTCTGGATAATCCCTGTGCCGATTTCCAAATCCTGCTCAAAGTTCTTGTAATCGATTCCGATGCTCGCCGAATGGAAGAATCCCGGCCTTGAGGGGAGGTTAAAGAGAAACCGCCCGCCGATGATTTCCCCGTTGCCGATCGAGTTCGCCCCGCCCGATGTGGCCACCTCGCTGTTCTGACGAGTGCCCTGAATGAGCAGGCTCACCCACGGCACTTGCGGCATACGGGCAATATAATACCCCGAATAAATGATCGCATCACTCGGGCGCTGCGGGGCGATTTGGAATCCAGCTCCGATGGTGTGCCCGAGTTGCCAGAGGTTATCGTAGCGCACCGCGAGGTCGAGGCGGAGGGGTGTCGTGTTTGCGCTGTAACGGTTATTGAGCTCGATGCTGCCATGCAGCGGCAGCTTGTCCTTCACCTCGAGATCGACATCGATTGTCCCCGGGAGCGCCCCGGGGCGAAGCGTCGGGGTGATCTGCCGGTCGGCCATTTGATTGAGCGCAATCAGGTCTCGTTGGACTTCGTTGAAATTCGGCACCTTCCCCTCAGCGAGGGATGGCGCCATTCTCCGGATTTGCTCAGGACTAAAGAATTTCGCCCCTTTAATCCGGAGCCTTCCCACCGGCGCTTCCGTCACTTGCAGCACGACGATACCTCGCGTCGGTCGCTGGGGTGGCACATTCACCGAAACGGTCTGGAATCCCTTGTCGCGATACGCCTTCTCCAACGACGCCCTCGCTTTTTCCACATCCTCCGCCGTTCGGGCCGGACCGAGAAATTCGTAAACCGCCGTCTCGACATCCGCTCTCGGAATCGTCTTTGTCCCGATGACCCGATATTCTTTAATAAAAATCGTATCTGCCGGAGGCACAGCATTTGCCACAGCCGCCGCAGTTTGCGCATCAGTAGGTGGTTCTTCCTCAGCATTTTGCGAATACGACGACGGAAGAAATGCCAATGCTGCCCCAAAGGACAGCATGACTCCCCTCCTCCATCCTCCCGAGAGAAGATGAGGCCAACTAAGTCGGCGATAACGCATTGCGCCAAGGGCAGTAATCGCTGGAATCCCTGACCGCAATGCGGCCAATGTTACAATTTCGTCATATTTTGAGGATGAACCGAAGGGGCCTTTCACGGGGCTGGGCACTTATGGACACGCGATGCCACCCGCTCGCGAGCGACTCCCTCGAGTCACACGGTCGGGGCAACATCTTCGATGCACCGGGTGACAAGGGCCGTCCATCCGGTTTGGTGGCTGGCACCGAGGCCTAGGCCGGAGTCGCCGTGGAAGTATTCGTGGAAGAGGACAAGGTTGGCCCAGTGGGGATCTTGATGGAAACGCGGGTCGTTCCGCATCGCGGGGCGCTCTCCTTCAGGGTTCTTTTCAAACAGGGATACCAAGCGGGCGGAGAGGAATTGCGAGACTTGGGCGAGCGTCTTCATTTCCCCCGAGCCTTTCGGACACTCAACGAGGAGATCGTTGCCGTAAAAGTGGTCATACTTCTCCAGCGCCTCGATCAGGAGGTAGTTGATCGGGAACCACACCGGCCCGCGCCAGTTCGAGTTGCCGCCGAACATCGCGAGTGGTGACTCTCCGGGGGCATAGGTGACCGTTTGGTTCTCACCGCCGATTTGAAAGTGGAACGGATCGCGAGAATGCGATGCCGAGAGCGAGCGGACCCCGTGCGGCGAAAGAAATTCCGCCTCGTCGAGCATCCGCGCGAGCACGCGGGCCAGCCGATCTTTCGTCGGGAGGGCGAGCAGGGAATGCTTGTGCACGACACAGTGGTCGCACCACGAGATTGCACGCGATAGCTCGGGTCGATTTTTCACGAACCACTTCATCCGATGCTGGAATCCCGTGAGCTTTGACACGTCGGAATCCTCCAAGATCTCAACCGCAAGAAGCGGAATCAGCCCGACCATCGAGCGGGTCTTGAGCACATGCCGTTTTCCATCAAGCTGGAGGTGATCGTAGTAAAATCCGTCGGCATCATCCCAGAGTCCCATGCCATCAAAATGGTTTAGCGCTTCGGTAATCCGGATGAAGTGTTCAAAAAACTTCGACGCCATGTCCTCGTAGGCCACGCTTTCCTTCGCGAGTTCCAGCGCCATGCCCAGCATCGTGAGGCAGTAAAAACCCATCCACGCCGTTCCATCGGCCTGCTGAAGCGAACCTCCACCGGGCAATGGCCGCGAGCGGTCAAAGACCCCGATGTTATCCAGTCCGAGAAACCCGCCGGAGAACAGGTTGTTGCCGGCCTCGTCCTTCCGGTTCACCCACCATGTGAAGTTCAGTAAGAGCTTTTGAAACGCACTCTCCAGAAAAACACGATCGCGATTCCCCCTCGTGGCACTGATCTTGTAAACCCGCCAAGCCGCCCACGCATGGACCGGGGGATTCACATCGCCGAACTCCCACTCGTAGGCCGGGAGCTGTCCGTTCGGGTGCATATACCACTCGCGGAGCAACACAATGAGCTGTTGCTTGGCAAATTGCGGGTCGATCCGCGCGAACGGAATCATGTGAAATGCCAGATCCCACGCCGCGAACCACGGATACTCCCATTTGTCGGGCATCGACAGGATCTCGCGCGCATGGACGTGTCCCCACTGGGCATTGCGACCACCTTTTCTGGCCGCCGGTGGAGGTGGCTGCAAAGGATCGCCGTTCATCCAATCACGGGCGACGAAGTGATAAAATTGTTTCGTCCAAATCAAGCCCGCATAAGCCTGCCGCGAGATCAGCTTTTGATCCGCTGTCGCCCCACCGGGGATCACCGAGGCGTAAAACTCCTCCGCCTCCCGAATCCGCAGATCGAAGACCTCCGCACTCCCGACCTGCATGTCCCGGTCCGGTGGCCCCAGCCGCCCATCCCACACGACCGATTCCCCCGCACCGACATCGAACCGATAAACCCCAGCGGCTTTCGTTCCCGTGAGAGCCGGATTCACCGCACTCCCCTCCCCATTCACCAACCACCGGTGGAAAGCATCTTTCACAAATGGCTGTGGATTCGGCTGAGCGAAAAGTTTTTCCCGATTCGTCTCGTTCTCCGTGAAAAGCCAGGCATCCGGCTCCTGCGCGACCGTCCAATCCATCGCCCCCAACGTCTCGTGCTCGCACCGGATCACCCCCTCCCGCTCGCGCCACATCCGGGGCTTCTCTGTGGAGTCCTCGTATCCGCATCCCCACGACCAAGTGTTTCGAAACCACAGCTGCGGCAAAAGATCGACGCTCGCCCGCTCCGGACCTCGATTCGTGATGGATAGCCGGATCCGCGTATCGTCCACATCCGCCTTCGCATATTCGACGCACACATCGAAATACCGACTCCCCTCAAAGACCCCGGCGTCCTCCAAATCAAATTCCTTCTCCATCCGTCCCCGGGCCGCATTTTCCTCGATCAGCCTCCGGTAGGGAAATTCCGCCTGCGGATACTTGTAGAGCGCCTTCGCGTAAGAATGCGTGGGCGTCGCATCAAGGTAGAAGTAGCTCTCCTTCACATCCTCCCCGTGATTCCCCTGATGCCCGGTGAGTCCGAATAACCGCTCTTTCAAGATCGCATCCCGGCGATTCCAAAGCGCGCAAGAAAAACAAAGCCGGCACTGCCGGTCCGTCCATCCCAACAATCCATCCTCCCCCCACCGATACGCACGGCTCCGAGCATCTTCATGCGAGAAACTCCGCCATGCATCCCCATTCGCCGAGTAATCCTCCCGCACCGTTCCCCACTGCCGCTCCGGAAGATAGGTCCCCCATCGTCTCCACAATCCCTCCAATGCCTGCCCAGTGCGCTTTTGCTCGGCGTTCGCCATTCGGGAAAGGCAATCGTATTCCCTCGAAAGGTTCGAACAAATTATTACCGACTCTCCGCGCCCCAACGTCGAACACCAGGAGTTTTCGTTGTTCGCCGCCACGCCTTCGGCTAGAAGCAATCCCGATGCCCGCCGCTTCCACCGCCCTGCAAGCCTTCATCGATCGGTGGCAAAACGACGAGGCCTTTCGGCGAATGAGGAATCCTTCGATCGCACAACTCAGATTTCGTTACGTAAAATAGATGATATGAGCCCAGCGTGGACCAACTTCGAAGCCGATTTCGTGAATGCGAATTCATGGGGACAGCGGAAGGATGGATTCCCATCAGATTTATTGGATGCCCTTTCTCCAGACGAGAAGGATCGGGCCGTTGCGATTCTGATGGAGAAACTCGATGGTGGAGATGATTGGCCCATTCGTGCTATGGCACACCTGCGCATTGCTGAAAGTGTGTCGCGGTTGCGGGAGCTTCTCGACGAAGCGACGATGCCGTCTATCCGAGCAGTCACCGCGACTGCGATCTACGAACTCACGAATGACACCAGCATGGAGGATATTGTTTGGTCTGTTGCTGGAGCAAATGAACAAGAGTGGGTTCACCGTCTTGACGCCATACATTGCCTTGGCCGGTTTAAGACGGCCAGCGCCGCCAGCAGGCTTGCTGATCTCATAGACGATCCAGAGTATTTGGTATCCTACAATGCCAAGCTAGCGGGAGGAAGGAAGGCTTGAGAATGCCGAAGAAGCTCGTGCCTCGGCCGCTATCGCCGGCTACAGTCCAAAGTTACACTCCCGCAAGACTTTTTTCTCGCGCAGAGACGCGGAGGCGTGGAGCAGAGTGTGCGGAGGAGAACAAGGGATTGGCTACTGGCTTGGAAAGAGGCGGGGATCCCGCGCGGATGCCCATGGAGCGCCTGATTCCATGAATCCCATTCCCTCCTCCGCGCCTCAGCGTCTCCGCGCGAGTGACTCTGACGGTGAGCGCACGGATTTTCGCTGTCGTCCGGACGGCTGGCCGACTAGGCTCGGCTGGTGATGACAGAAAAGCAGATGAGTAAAGACGAGATCACCGAGATCTTGGAGAATATTGCCCGGTTGCTCGAGCTGAAGGGTGAGAATCCGTTCAAGGTCCGTGCGTATCGGAATGCGGCCCGCGCGCTGGAGACGCTCTCCGAGCCGCTGACCACGCTCGTTGCCGAGGACCGGCTCGAGGCTGTCGATGGGATCGGAAAAGCGACCGCCGAGAAAATCGCCACCCTGGCGACGACGGGATCCCTCGACTACTACACAGAGCTCCGCGAGGAGTTCCCGCCCGATATTTTCACGCTCTTCGATCTTCAGGGTCTTGGGGCAAAAAAGATCAAGATTCTCTGGGACAGTCTTCAGGTTCACTCGATCTCGCAGCTCGAGCGCAAGTGCCATGACGGATCGGTCGCCGCGTTGCCCGGCTTCGGCAAAAAGACCGCCGAGAACATCTTGAAGGCCATCGAGCATCACAAGAAGAACACCGACAAATTCCGCATCGGAGACATCGCTGCCCTCGCCGACCAATTTCTGGAAGATCTGCGCGCACAACCCCGCGTCACCTTCGCCCAGATCGCTGGGAGCTACCGACGACGAAAAGAGATTGTGAGAGACTTGGATTTCATCGTCTCCTCCCGCCACCCCGAGGAAGTCTCAGATTTTTTCACCACCCACACGCTCGTCGACTCTGTGTTGGCGAAGGGGGCGACAAAAAGTAGCGTGATTTTGAAAAATGGGATACAGTGCGACCTTCGTGTTGTTTCCGCTGCGGAGTATCCGTTCGCCCTGAACTACTTCACCGGCAGCAAGGAGCACAACGTCCGGGTCCGATCCCGCGCGCTGACGAAAGGTTGGTCGCTCAACGAATACCGATTCAGCCCAGCGGATGGCCGGGAATTGAAGGAACCACTGCCCGAGGTCAATGAAGAGAGCGACATTTACCGGTCCCTCGGGCTGGAGCCGATTGCGCCGGAGCTGCGCGAAGATCGCGGGGAGATTGAGGCGGCGGAAAAATTTGAGCTCCCGACATTGATCGAATGGCAGAACCTCCGCGGCACATTTCACAACCATACGAACGAGAGCGATGGCCGCGCCACGCTTCAGGAGATGGCAGCCGCCGCGAGGGAACTCGGCATGGAATATCTCGGGATTGCCGACCATAGCAAAAGTTCGTTCCAAGCCCACGGACTCGATGAAAAACGCCTCGCCGTCCAGATCGCGGAGATTCAAGCCCTGAATGCCGAGGACGACTCGCTGCGAATCTTCTCCGGAACCGAATGCGACATCCTGAAAGACGGGACGTTGGATTTTTCCAATGAAGTCCTCGCCTCGCTCGATTACGTCGTCGCCAGCATCCACAGCTCGTTCACGATGCCCGAGGCCGATATGACCGCCCGGATCATCCGCGCGATGGAGAATCCCTATGTCACCATGCTCGGGCACCTCACCGGCCGACTCCTCCTCACGCGTGAGCCGTATGCCGTGAACGTTCCCGACATTATTGAGGCGGCGGCGGCGACTGGAACGATCATCGAGCTGAATGCCAATCCGCGGCGCCTCGACATGGACTGGCGTTGGTGGCCACTGGCGAGAGAGAAGGGCGTTCGCTGCTCGATCAATCCCGACGCCCACTCGGCGGAGGGCCTGCATGATCTCTTTTTTGGGATCGGATCCGCCCGCAAAGGATGGCTGACCAAGGCCGATGTCATCAATACCCTCCCCCTCGCTCAGGTAGAGAAAGTGCTCCAGAAGAAACGTTGCAGTTGACTCCCGGAGTTTCGCAGAGATTCTTTCCGCGTTGTGGCTATAGACATTCTACTCATTGTCGGCGGGTTGGTGCTTCTCTACCTCGGGGCCGAAGGCCTGGTGAAGGGAAGCTCCGCCATTGCGCTCAAGCTCGGGCTGAGCCCGCTGGTCGTCGGCCTCACCGTCGTGGCCTACGGCACGAGCATGCCGGAGCTGATCGTGAGCGTGAAATCCGCCCTCGCCGGCCAAAGCGGGATCGCCGTGGGAAATGTCGTGGGCTCAAACATTTTCAACATTGCCGTGATCTTGGGCATCTCATCCATCATCTGCCCGATCAAGGTGAACTTCCAACTCGTGAAGGTCGACGTGCCAATCATGATTTTCATGACGTTGCTCGTCATGTTTTTCTTCCGCGACGGCGCTCTTGCGCGATGGGAAGCCGGCGTGCTTTTCGCGGGAATCCTCACGTATACCGTCGGGAGCCTCATCTACGCGAAGAAGACGACAACCCCTGAGGTGTTGGCGGAGTTTCAGGAATCGCTCGAGTTGCCCAGAAAGCCCCTCTGGCTGGACATCGCCTTCATTCTTGGCGGACTGGGTTTGTTGGTCATCGGCTCGCGATTTCTTGTGGACGGATCGATCTCGATCGCGCGGGTCTTTGGCGTGAGTGAGGCGATCATCGGCTTGACGATTGTGGCGGCCGGAACGAGCACGCCCGAGCTCGCCGCCTCGATTGTGGCAGCCCTCAAAAAAGAACCTGACATTGCCATCGGCAATATCGTGGGCTCTAACATCTACAACCTCCTCTGCATCCTCGGTGCCGCGGGTCTCATCGCTCCGATCAACGCCGGAGGAGTCGCATGGACCGATATGTTTGTAATGCTGGGTGCTTCACTGATGCTGATTCCAATCCTGTGGTCTGGTTTCGTCATCAAGCGGTGGGAAGGCGGGGTTCTCCTTGCCATCTATGCGTGCTACCTTGCTTGGCTGTGGCCAAAATGAAAAAGATCCTCCTCGCGCTTCTCTTCCTGACGTCGGCCCTGCATGCCCAGACGGTCATTCGCATGGGGATGTTCCCGAACATCACCCACGCGCAGGCACTCGTCGCGGCCAACATGACCCGCGAGGGAGCGGGTTGGTTCGAGTCGCGGCTCGGAATTCCCGTGAAGATCGACTGGATCGTTTTTAATGCCGGCCCGTCCGCAATGGAGGGGATATTTACAAAATCTGTCGATGTCACTTATGTCGGTCCGAGCCCGGTCATCAATGCCTATGCCCGCGCGAACGGTCGGGAGGTTCGCGTATTGAGTGGATCGATGCGGGGCGGTGAGGCCCTGGTCGTTCGAGGCGACGGAATTCAGAGCCCATCCGATTTCCGTGGGAAAACGATTGCGACGCCCCAACTCGGAAACACCCAAGATGTCGAGTGCCGCGCCTGGCTTCTCAAGAATGGAATCCGCGTGACATTGGTCGGTGGTGACGCCCGCGTCATCCCCACGGCGAACCCCGACATCCTTCCGCTCTTCCAACAGGGAAAACTCGACGCGGCCTGGACGGTCGAGCCGTGGGTGACCCGTCTGATCAACGAGGCCGGGGGTCGGATTTTCTACCACGACCTCAACGCGCTCACAACGATCCTCGCAGGCAGGGAAGCATTCCTTGCCGAGAATCCCGACCTCTCGATCCGCCTGCTGGCCGCGCACCGTGAGCTGACATCATGGGTGCTCGCAAACCCCGACGAAGCCAAGCGACGGGTCCGCGATGAACTCTCCAAGATCGCCCGCCGTGAGATCTCCGCCACGCTGGTTGCCGAGGCATGGACGCGGATGCAACCGGACAACGACCTTTCCATCGAACCGTTCGAGAGATTCCTCGCTCATGCAAGGGATGTCGGGTTCCTTCGTGTCACGGTCAATTTGGACAAACTTATTTGGAGCCCATGAGCCTCGAGCGTGAACTCAGAAATGTCGCCCCCGAGCGGATCGAGGTCTCCGGTGTCAGCAAATCTTTTGTGACAAAGCGGGCTACCGTCCATGCTCTCGACAATGTGACTCTGCGCGTTGGCGAGGGGGAGTTTGTTTGTCTGGTCGGGCCGAGCGGATGCGGAAAATCGACGTTACTCAATATCATTGCCGGCTTGGATTTTCCCGATTCCGGCGAGGTCCTAGCCAACGGCGAACCCGTCACCGGCCCGGGTCGCGACCGGATGGTGATGTTTCAGGAACACGCGCTCTTCCCGTGGCTCGACGTCATGGGCAATGTGCTCTTCGGCCTCCGCCTCAAGCCGGGCCTCAACGAGAAAGAGAGGTTGGAGGTAGCGAAGTATTACCTGCAACTCGTCGGCCTCGAGAAGGTCCATCACGCGAATATCCATGAGCTCTCCGGCGGCATGAAACAACGCGTCGCCCTCGCACGGGCGCTAGCTCCGAATCCCCGAGTGCTCCTAATGGACGAGCCGTTTGCCGCCCTCGATGCCCTCACTCGCGAGCAACTCTACGGAGACATCCAGCGGATCTGGGAAGCTCGTCGGAAGACGATCATTTTCGTCACTCACAACGTCCGTGAGGCGGCCTGCCTCGGCGATCGCGTCCTGCTTTTCTCGCCAAATCCCGGACGGATCCAAGCCGAATTCAAAATCAGCCTCCCCCGCCCGCGGGATATCAACAGCGTCGACCTCGCGCACTATTCCACCGAGATCACGGTGGCGCTCAAAGGGTTCACCGCTCATTCAGGAAAGGCGGTCGCCGAATGAAACGGGCGTTTGTTTCCATCACGTTCTTCGTGGCACTTCTCGGGATCTGGGAAATCGCGGCCCGCTCCGGCCTCGGGTCGCCCGTCATGTTCCCCCCGCCCTCGAATGTCGCCGTCTACATCTGGCAGGCGCTCCGCGACGGAACATTGGAATCCGCCACACTCGTGACCGTCTGGCGACTATTTGTCGGATACGCCATTGGCCTCGGGTTCGGCATTCCCCTCGGCTTGCTCGTCGCGCGGTTCAAGATGTGGCAGGATACCGTTGGGATGTTGGCGCTGGGCATGCAGACGTTGCCAAGCGTTTGCTGGGTGCCGCTCGCCCTCGGGTGGTTCGGACAAACCGAGGCGGCGATGCTGTTTGTCGTCGTGATGGGAACCCTCTGGTCGGTCGTCATCGCAACTGCCGACGGAGTTCGCACAATGCCTCCGATCTTTCTCCGCGCGGCGCGGACGATGGGCTCGACCGGCCTCCATACATGGATCAAGGTCATCGTTCCAGCCTCGCTTCCGTATCTCGTGGGAGGCATGAAGCAAGGCTGGGCCTTTGCTTGGCGGTCCCTGATGGCGGCCGAGATCTTTGTAACAATCCTGACCGGCTTCGGCCTCGGCCAGCTGCTCCACTACGGGCGCGAGCTTCTCGCAATGGACCAAGTCATTGCCGTCATGCTGGTGATCATCGTCATCGGCCTTCTCGCGGACCGATTGCTCTTCTCGCCATGGGAACGTTTCCTCCACCGGCGATGGGGCACTGGTGCGCTCAAATAGCGGTGGGTGGGAAACGTATTGACGGATCGCCTTCCGTGACGAAAGAAGGCGGGAGCACATGAACGAAAACGCGAGCGAGCCGGACTACGATGTCGCCATTCTTGGCGGCGGTCCGGCGGGCAGCACGGCAGCAGCCCTGTTGGCGCGTGCCGGCCGGCATGTGGTGGTTTTCGAGAGGGAGCGGTTTCCCCGCTTCCATATTGGCGAGTCGCTTCTTCCTCGAAGCATGAAGACCCTGGCTCGTTCGGGCGCGCTTCCGAAAATCGAGAACGCGGGATTTATCAAAAAATTCGGAGCTGAGATTGCTTCCGGCTGTGGGGCTTCGGAATCCAAGTTTTACTTTCGTGACGGGTTCCGACCAGAGAGCGAGTCGGCTTTCCAAGTTCCGCGTGCAGCCTTCGACAAGCTTCTCCTCGACCATGCGGCGGAATGTGGGGCGGAAGTTCGTGAAGAGACGCCTGTCGAGTCCGTCGATTTCTTGCCGGACCGCGCATGCCTCACGCTGTCGCGCGGCACCAGCCCAGTCTCCAGTCGGTATGTCCTCGACTGCACGGGACGGAATTCGTTCCTCGCCAAGAAGTTTTCCTCCAAGCGCCCCTACTCCGGCTTGGACAAGATCGCTATCTACGCCCACTACGAAAACGTCACCAGACCCGCGGGCATCGACGGCACCTTGACGCGAATGATCCGCTCGAAGGATCGTTGGTTTTGGATGATCCCTCTCACCGATACCAAGATGAGCGTCGGGGTCGTCATGGATTCCCAGACGTTCCGCGAGGCGAAATCAACGCCGGAGGCCCTGCTATCCAAAAGTATTGCCGCGTTGCCCCTGATGGCCGAGCGCATGATCGGCAGTTCGCTCGCAACACCTGTCTACGCCAGCAGCGATTACTCCTACTCGAACGACGTGCTCAGCGGCCCCCGATGGCTCACGGCCGGGGATGCCGGTGGGTTCATTGATCCGGTTTTTAGCAGTGGGGTATTCCTGGCCATCCTTGGGGCCGAGCAGGCGGCGGATGCCATCGACGCCGCCTTGACCGATCCAAGATGTGCCTCCAAAAGATTCGATCTCCATGCCCGAAAGCTAAAGACCGTCATCGCTCTCTACCTCCGCTTTGTTCGCGCATGGTATCGGCAGGAGTTCATCGAGACAGTGCTCAGTCCGCGCGAGTTCTTCGGGGTCGTTCCTGCCGTCAACGCTGTCCTCGCGGGCAATACCGGCGCCGAGTTTTCCCTGCGCTGGCGCCTTCTTCTTTTTCAGGCCGTCGTGACAGTCCAACGATTCGTCCCGCTCTGCCCGAGACTCTCACTTCAACCCTAACTTTATGAAAAATTCTCTTCTCCTCCCTTTCGCTGCGGCCCTTTGCCTCTCCGCCTGTGCGGTCTCGCCAAACTCCGCCGAGTGGGTGCAGCCGGTTCACAACCAGAACGCAATTTTTCTCTGGAAACATTCCGGAGGCTCGCTTTCGGGTAAGGTGGTCATCACCTACGACATCTCGGGAAACGTCATGATCCGCATCCTGAAAGATCTGCCGAAACCGCTGCTCGAAATCACATCCACGAGGGACGGAAAGTTTTTTGCGACCGGTCCGCTCTCGGGCGGTGGATGGTCGGGAACCGGAGATCGAGTGCCCGTGCGGTTCAGCCTGTGGAAGGCCGTGGCCGAGGCGTGGCGTGGGGCGATCCCCGCGCGGGACGGCGCTCAGGAAGTGCACACGCAGACTTACCGAGCAGCCATTTCGAAAGTGGCCGGGCGCGTGCGGGAACTGAGTGTGAGCTCGAGCGACAACGGCGAGGTCATCCGACTCGTGATGCCCGGCACTTATCCAAAGGCCGCACCGGCAACTCCGCAGTAAAATGCAACCGTTTGGATTTCCTGCGGGTCGTTGGGGCGGCACCTCATGAACGTCTCGGTGCCATCGCGTATCGATGCGTTGACGAGTTCTTACAGGTCATCCTTCGCGTGGATCGTTCTCGCCGCCGGGGCGATCCTCCGCCTTCAGGGCTTGGGCCGGCAGAGCCTTTGGATGGACGAACTCTACTCTGTCCAATCCTCCCAGTCCCTTGCAGACATTTGGGCCTTCTATCAATGGGATCTGCACCCTCCTCTCTATTCTCTCCTCCTCTACGGGTGGATCTCCGCATTTGGCGACTCCGAGTTCACCGTGCGTCTCCTCTCGGCCCTCCTTGGCATTGCCACGCTTCTTGTCATCTGGATTCTGGGAAAGCAAAAGTTTGGGGCTACCGTCGCATTGGGATTCCTAGGCCTGATGGCCTTCTCGCAACGCGCGATCTACTTTTCACAGGAGGCACGGTCCTACGCGCTCCTGATCCTCCTTTGCACAATCCTGACGATCCTCTGGCTCCCGAAGATGACCGGTAAAGACTCGGTCTCCCGAACGAACCCAACGGTCTTGGCTGCGATTTCGATTTTGACTGGGTGGACGCATTACTACGGGACGATTTTTGTTTTCTCGATCTGGGCGCTCCTGCTGTTCTTCCGACTCTTGCGGTCAGCGCAAGGCTTGTTGTGGCAGTGGTTCCTCGCGGGCGCGATGGTCTTTGTCGCCTGCGTCGGAGAGTTTGTTTTTCATAACAGGTTCATCGCCCAGTCCGAACTTCCCTTCCACGCCGAGTTGGTGACCCTCTGGAAGGACTTGCCTCTCTTCTTCTTCGGGACACCGTTTGCGATCGGTGCATTTCTTGTCCTCGGCGTTCTGCTCGCACTTTGGCAATGGGCGCTTCCGCGCAGGCGTTTGGAACACCGCGATACACTCTCGGCCATGGCCTGGCTGCTCGGGCTCTGCCTCGTTGTTGGGGCCGCTGCTCTCCTGCTCAATGTGTTTCGGAATTCGTTTTCAGCCCGAAATCTTCTTGTCCTTTTGCCTGCGATTCTCCTCTTTCCGGCGATGGCCCTTGGCAGCTTGTCCGGTCGCTTCCGCTCCACATGGGCCACGCTCGTTTGCATTGCCGCTTTCAGCCAATTTCTAGCCTCTGCGCCTTGGTATTGGCGTGGCGACAGCAAGCAACAGTGGCGAGAGGCCTCTCTCGTCGCCGGGCAGGAGGCCACGGACCGCTCGGTGGTCGCCGCCATTTCGAACTTTGATTTCCAACGCTCGGCGATTCCGGCCTATGACATCACGGGCGATGCATGGGGATACTACTTCCAGCGAAGCCCGCTTCTCGATCGCTTGAACGTCGCCGGACGCATCTTCCAAATTTCCCCAGACGAACTGCCGCGACTTACAGAAGATGCTGCCCGACTTGATCGAGACAAGGTGATCGTGGTCCGGGCTCATGCTTCCGATCCGGCGAATGTCGCCGCCATTGTGGAATTCCTTGGCCGCCCATCCCGCCATGTCCGCTTTGTCAAAAGTGATGTCTGGATTATCGACTTGAAATAGGCTGCCCGAGGCTACGGACTCCCGGAAAGTTGCATATTGGGTGATTGTCCTCTTGACGTTGGCCGGCGTCGGGGCTTTGTTGACCCGGATTTCCAATGAAAAATTCTGCCCTACTCACTCTTCTGGCTTCTGCCCTCCTGCTCGGCGGCTGTGCCTCGTATGATACTCGGCTGACCAGTTCGGCAACGAAGTATCTCGGTCAGGATGGTTCGATCATTTCCCGATCGAACGAGTCGGCACTGGCCGAGAAGAATTCCTATTGGGACGGCGACGGCGTCAGCGGGGCCCCTTCCCTGGTGATCGACCTCTCCGAGCAAACATCCTCCTTCTACAAGGGCTCCAAGCTGGTGGGCGTGTCGGCCATCTCGACCGGACGGGAGGGATTTTCGACTCCGACCGGGTCTTACAAGATTCTTGAAAAAAAGGTCGACTACGCATCAAACCTTTACGGCGACTACGTCGACGCGGCCGGGAACGTCGTCGTCAAAAACGTCGGGATCAAAAAGGATCCGATGCCACCGGGAACCTCCTTCCGCGGCGCTCCGATGCCCTACTGGATGCGACTCACAAACGGTGGAGTCGGCATGCATCGCGGGTTCCTTCCCGGTGTTCCCGACAGCCATGGGTGCATCCGGATGCCGGAGAAAATGGTGAAGATATTCTTCGCCAATGTCTCCGTGGGAACGCCGGTTCGCGTCGTAAACTAACTTTGCCGGTCAGACCGAGTAGGTCGTAGAGGAAGTCGTTCCCCCGTGGCCGGTCCAGTTGGTATGGAAGAATTCGCCGCGAGGCTTGTCGACACGCTCGTAAGTGTGGGCACCGAAGTAATCCCTCTGAGCCTGTAAAAGATTGGCTGGGAGCACGGCCGAACGGTAGCTGTCAAAGAAGGCAAGTGCCGTGCTGAACGCAGGGACCGGGATTCCCCGCTTTGCCGCAATCGAGACGACGTTTCGCCAGCCTTTCTGGCAGTTTTTGATCTCCCCTCGAAAATAATCGTCCAGGAGGAGATTGGTCAGCTTTGGATTCTTGTCGAACGCCGCCTTGATCTTGCCAAGGAACTGCGAACGGATGATGCATCCGCCCCGCCACATGAGCGCGATACCACCCCAGTTGAGGTTCCACTTGTATTCTGCTGCCGCGGCTCGCATGAGCATGTAGCCTTGAGCGTAGCTGATGATCTTTGACGCGTAGAGCGCCAAGCGAATGTCCTCAATGAGGGCCTTGCGCTTCTCGGGCTGGCTCGCTCCGGGAATCGCGGATTTCGGGCCCTTAAGCTTCTTTGAGGCCTTCACCCGCTCCTCCTTGAGTGCCGAGACGCATCGAGCGTAGACAGCCTCTGCCATGAGGGTAATGGGAATTCCAAGGTCGAGAGAATTGATCACCGTCCATTTGCCGGTGCCCTTTTGTCCGGCCGTATCGAGGATTTTATTGACGAGAGGAGTGCCATCTTCGTCCATCTTGGCGAGGATGTCCCGCGTGATCTCCACGAGGTAGCTATCGAGTTCGCTCTTGTTCCACTCTGCAAAAACCTCGTGCATCTCCTGCTCGGTGAGACCGACACCATTCTTGAGGAGGTTGTAGGCCTCGCAGGTGAGCTGCATGTCGCCGTATTCGATCCCGTTGTGCACCATCTTCACATAATGGCCCGCACCGCCCTCGCCCACCCAGTCACAGCAAGGCACGCCCCCATCGACCTTCGCAGCCACGGATTGAAAGATTTCCTTCACGTGCGGCCACGCGGCAGGCGAGCCTCCGGGCATGATACTCGGTCCACGACGTGCCCCCTCCTCGCCTCCCGATACCCCAGTCCCAATGAAGAGGAACCCCCGGTCTTCCAGAAATTTCTGGCGGCGGTTGCTGTCTTCAAAGAGCGAGTTGCCTCCGTCGATTACAATGTCCCCGGGCTCCAAGTATGGGAGCAGTTGATCGATAAAATCATCCACCGGTTGCCCTGCTTTGACGAGCATCATGATCCGTCGCGGGCGCTTGAGCTTCGCAACGAGCTCCTCGATCGAGTGGGCTCCCTGCACGTTCGTGCCCTTGGCCTCATTGGCCAGAAACTCATCCACCTTCGCTGTGGTTCGGTTGTAAACCACGACGGTGTGTCCGTGGTCGTTCATGTTGAGAACCAAATTTTGGCCCATGACAGCGAGCCCGATCAGCCCGATGTCTCCTTGCGGTGTGGTAGATGTCATATGGATATTTAGAGTTCGAGAGCGGCAGCGACGAAAAATTCCCATGCTCGCGCGGCCAGCGACTCGTTGCATAGAGATGAGAGAATCACCGGATTGTTGCCGTGTTCAAGAAAACATCCGGGAAAAATCACTTTCGCCGGGCCAGCATGCGAGATTAACTCAGCATCGCTCACACCCGGACAATGTCCCCGCAAGAATCATCACCTGACGCAAAACCGCTAACCCTCAAGGTCAACGAGATCTACCTCTCGGTCCAAGGCGAAAGCACGTGGGCCGGATTGCCATGCCTCTTCATCCGGCTGACCGCCTGCGATCTCCGATGCACGTATTGCGATACCGAGTATGCCTTTTACGAGGGGAAAAAGCGCACCGTTTCCGATGTCCTCGATGAGGCCCTCGCGGCCGACTGCCCGCTCGTTGAAATTACTGGAGGCGAGCCACTCCTTCAAAAAAACGTCCTGCCGCTGATGAAGGCGCTCTGCGATGCGGGGAAGACCGTCCTCATTGAGACCAGCGGGGCCCACGACATCTCGGCCATCGATCCGCGCGTCCATCGGATCATGGATCTGAAATGCCCGGGGTCGGGCGAGTGTGCGCGCAATCGCTTCGAAAATATCCCTCATCTCACGGTCCGCGACGAAGTGAAATTTGTGATCGGATCCCGTGAGGACTACGAGTGGACGCGGACCCAGATCACGACCCACGAGCTCGCCGCCCGCTGCGGCTGCGTTTTGCTCAGCCCGGTCTTTGGCCGGATCGAACCACGCGACATTGTCGAATGGATGCTCGAGGACAAGGTTCCTGCACGATTCCAAGTGCAAATGCACAAAATGATCTGGGAACCTCGAGCCAGAGGAGTATAAAGCCGGGCTCATGAAAGTCCGACTCTCCAAAGATTTTATCGTCGAAGCCGCCCAGAGCCTCCCAAACGTTCCTGCCGGTCACAAGTGCGCGCGCCTTCACGGGCACACCTTCACGATTGAGATTGTCGTGGAGGGTGAGGTCAACCCCGAGACCGGATGGCTCTACGACCACGCAGAGATCAGCCGGGCGATGAAGCCGCTCGTCGAGCAACTCGACCACTCGTATCTTAATGATATCCCCGGACTGGAGAATCCCACGATTGAAATGATGGCCGGGTGGCTATGGAAAAAACTCATCCCCACGCTGCCTGAGCTCGCCGAAATTATCATCCACGAGACGCCGTCCGCCCGGTGTTCCTACCGGGGGCAATAGCCCTTCTCTCAGAGCTTCGTTTCGGCGGCCGCGAGCAATTCAACAAATCGCGCGGGGTCGGCGACACCGAGAAGTTTATCGAGCAATCCCTTGTCGCGACAAAGCCGAGCGATCGCCCCGACGATGCGGAGATACTCGGAGTCGAACGCAGCGGGGATTCCCGCGACGAACACCAGTCGCACACGCTCGCCGATCTCGGGAGAGACCAACCCGTGGGCAGATCGTCCTGCGGCCATCACCAGCGATTGGACGGCATTTGTCCTTCCATGGGCGATGCAGACCCCACAGTCGCCGCAAAGAAGCGCCGGGGCGTTCCGGTCCAAGACGGCCTGCCGAAAAACCGGCCAGTCCGTGACCCGCGGGTCCCCATGGAGCTTGGCAACGACCTCATCCACCCCGGACGCTTGATCGCTTGACGTAAGCGCCAAATTGACCTGGGCGGGGGTGAGGATGTCCGAGATCGAAGTCATAGGTTACTGCCGCTCCATTTAAGCTTTTGCCGCAAAACCTCGCTGAACGACCGTCCCGGCAGCATGGCCAGAGGAAGGCAGCGGTCGCTCGTGCCGAGAGAGAGCACATCCCCCAGCCCCATCTCACAAGTCTCTTGCCCGTCGACGTTGACAAAAACGTTCTGCCCAGCTTCCGCGAGAGTGATCTCGATCTTCGAGGAATCGCTCACCACCACGGATCGATTCGTGAGGACGTGTGGGCAGATCGGGGTAATGACGAAGCTTCCCGAATCCGGCATGAGGATCGGGCCTCCAGCGGACAGCGAGTAGGCGGTCGAGCCCGTCGGAGTGGCAATGATGAGCCCGTCGGCATTGTATTCCGTGAGCACCTCGCCATCGATCGCCACGCGGATCTTCACCAACTCAGATCTCTCACCCCGACCGACAACGGTATCATTCAGCGCATGAAACCGGCGCGACTCCCCGGTCGCTCGGTCCAGCCGCACGTCGATCAATCGCCGCCGACTTAAAATGTAGTCCTTGTCCCGAAGGCACTCGACGGCGCGATTGACCTCGTTCGGTCCGAGACACGTCAGAAATCCGAGTGACCCAATGTTGATCCCGAAGATCGGCGGGAGCGTGCCTGCAAGCTTATGCACCACGCGGAGGATTGTGCCATCACCGCCCATGACAACGAGCAACTCACACCGTTCCCCCAGTCCGGCCTCGTCGAGATCAGAGTCCATCCCCGCCAGTTTCGCCGTCTCCCGCTCCAACAAAAACGGCACGCCGGCCTCAGTCAGCCCGCTCGTCATGGCGCGAACGACGGTCGCTGCGGCTGGTTTTTCGGAGTGGGCGAAGATCCCGATCATGGCGTGCGAATGTGTGCAAGGAACTCGACGTTGCCGTCACGTCCGGTGATCGGGGATTCCCGGTCGGCCACCCAAAGCCACCCTGAACGGGACACAAAATCCCGAATCTTTTCCAGCGCCCGGACCCGCGCCCCGACATCGCGGACAATCCCGCCGCGACCGACGTCAGCGCGGGCAAGCTCAAACTGTGGCTTAATCAATACGACCATATCAGAGGATGGAACCAACAACTCAAACACGGCGGGAAGAACCAGTGTCAACGAGATAAAACTCACGTCGGCCACGGCAATCGACGGGAGAGGGTCGAAATCCGATGCCTGAAGGTAGCGGGCATTCACCCCTTCGCGCACGTCAACCCGGGCATCATTTCGCAGTCGCCAGTCGAGTTGCCCATGCCCGACATCGATCGCGTAAACCTTCGCAGCCCCGCGTTGCAAAAGACAATCCGTGAATCCCCCGGTCGAGGCCCCGACGTCGATTCCCACCCTCCCGGCGGGGTCGACTTGGAACGTGTCAAGCGCTCCCTCAAGCTTGAGCCCCCCCCGACCAACAAACCTCTCTTTCTCCGCCAGAACAATCTCGGCATCGGCGGCAACCATCGCCCCAGCCTTCACGACCGGCTGCCCCCCGACCAAAACCTGCGCAGCCATAATCGCCCGGCGCGCTTTTTCGCGGGAGTCGATGAGACCGCGCTCAACCAGCGCGACATCCAAGCGGGACTTGCCAGACATTGTCGGAGCCTGTCACTCTCACGAACCGACTGCCAGTCCGTAACTGTTTTTTTATGCCAGATGACGAATTGAAGCCACGTATCAAAGAAATGATGGTCACCAGCCTGATGCTGAAGATGCCACCCGACCAGATCGCCGACGACACGCCGCTTTTTAGTCCCGATGGGCTGGCATTGGATTCCATCGATGCCCTCGAGCTCGCTGTCGCCATCGAGAAAACATTCGGCGTGGCCACTCCGAGCGCAGAAGTCGCCCGCAAGGCATTCGTTAATGTCAATACGATCGCGGAACACATCACATCCCAGCAGTCCGGCGGATAATTCACAAATTTGGGATTGATCGCGACTAATCCCCCCGCCTAACAGTCACCCGCGCGGACGATGGCCCGCTATTTGCTTCCACCAATTTATTCACATGAGCAATCCAGAAACCCAGCAAGTCCCGATCGATCATTTTATCCTGAACCAGCTGAAATTCAGTCTCGCCCGGGACCGCACGACCGCCTCGTCGAGGGATTGGTGGATCGCGACCGCAAAGGCCGTGCAGAGCATCATCATCGAGCGGATGATCGATACCCAACATGAGCACCACAAAAAGAATGTCCGCCGGGTCTATTATCTTTCGCTGGAATTCCTGATGGGCCGGCTCTTCGTGAACAGCATGCACAGCGCTGGCGTGCTCAAGGAGGTCGAGGAAGCGTTGGAAGGTCTGGGCCTCGATATCGAGGAGCTTCGGAAAGAAGAATACGACATGGCACTAGGAAACGGTGGCCTCGGTCGGCTGGCCGCCTGCTTTCTAGATTCGTTGGCCACCCTCGATCTGCCAGCCATCGGCTACGGGATCCACTACCAATACGGGCTTTTCAAACAGGAATTCCGGAACGGATATCAGGTCGAACTCCCGGACGCCTGGATGCAATACGGAACCCCGTGGGAAATCGTTCGCCCCGAGCACACGACAGAGATTCCAGTTTACGGACATGTGGAAAATATTTTCGACAACGTTGGCAACTACGTTCCGAAGTGGGTCGGATGGAAAAAGATCCTCGGCGTGCCCTACGATATTCCGATTCCCGGCTTCGGGACGAAGACCGTGAATTTTCTCCGCCTCTGGGAGTCGCGCGCATCGGAGGAATTCGACTTTGAAGCGTTCAATAGCGGCGGCTACGACCAGGCGGTTCAGGAAAAAAACCGGAGCGAGACCGTCTCGAAAGTCCTCTATCCAAATGACAAAACCGAGATCGGCAAAGAGCTCCGCCTCGTTCAGCAATACTTCTTCGTGGCCTGCTCGCTTCGCGACATCATCCGCCGGTTCCATGTTGAAAATTCCACATGGGACGCGTTTCCCGAGAAGGTCGCCATCCAGCTCAACGACACCCACCCCGCCGTGGCCATCGTCGAGCTGCAGAGGCTCCTGCAGGACGACTACGGCCTCAAATGGGACGCCGCATGGGACATCGTCACGAAAACGTTCGCCTACACGAACCACACTCTTCTTCCGGAGGCTCTGGAAAAATGGAGCGTCGGACTTTTTCAAAAAGTCCTCCCTCGCCATCTCCAGATTATCTTTGAGATCAACAAGCGATTCTTGGAAACCGTCGAGGCCCGCTGGCCCGGGGATGTCGGAAAGATCCGCGCCCTATCGCTCATCGAGGAGGGCGATCACCAGATGGTCCGCATGGCCCACCTCTCGGTCGTCGGCAGCCACTCGGTCAACGGCGTGGCGGCCCTCCATACCCAGCTCCTGAAGGCCAATCTCTTTCCGGAGTTCGACGAGCTCTATCCGGGCAAGTTCAACAACAAGACAAACGGCATCACCCCTCGCCGTTGGCTCCTCGCGTGCAATCCTCGCCTGAGCGAATTGATCAACACAAAAATCGGAAGCAGCTGGACCCGCGACCTCGATAAACTTCGGGGCCTCGAACAATGGGCGGACGATCCGGAGTTCCAGCAAGCGTTTATGGCGGTCAAACACGCCAACAAAGTTGACCTTGCCGAGCTGATCAAAGCCCAGTGCGGCGTTGAGGTCGACCCATCGGCGCTGTTCGATGTCCAGATCAAGCGTCTCCACGAATACAAACGCCAGCACCTCAATCTCCTCCACATCCTCGCTCTCTACCGTCGTATCTTGCAGAACCCAGATGCTGCCGTGACACCCCGCGTGTTCATTTTTGCGGCCAAAGCCGCGCCGGGTTACGATCTCGCGAAGCTCATTATCAAGGCAATCAATGCGGTGGGCTCAAAGGTCAATACCGATCCCCGGATCGCAGGAAAACTCAAAGTCGTCTTCTTGCCAAACTACCGGGTCTCCCTCGCCCAGCGCATCGTTCCTGCCGCCGACCTGTCCGAGCAGATCTCGACAGCCGGCAAAGAGGCATCTGGCACAGGGAATATGAAGCTGGCACTCAATGGCGCGCTGACGATTGGCACGCTGGATGGGGCGAATGTCGAGATCCTTGAAGAAGTCGGCGAGGACAACATTTTCATCTTTGGCAACACCGTTGAGCAAGTCCACGAGCTCGTCTCCAAAGGCTACCGTCCGGGCGATTTCTACAACGCGTCGGAGGAACTCCGCGCTGTAGTGGATTGGGTGGGATCGAACTACTTCACGCCAGATGAACCCCCGGGTGTCCTCCGCTCCCTCTGCGATAATCTGATCTATAGCGACCCATTCCTCTGCCTCGCGGACTTCGAATCCTACAGCTTGGCTCAAGAAAAAGTCTCCGCTGCCTTTCAGGATCGCGCCCGGTGGGCAAAAATGGCGATCCTCAACACGGCCCGCGTCGGCAAATTTTCCAGCGATCGCACGATCTCGGAATACGCCAAGGAAATCTGGCACCTCGACCCAGTTCCCGTGCCGTAGCCGAAGCGCGGCCGCTATTCGGGCACTTCAAGAATCGCCAACTGGGGGACGATCTTCTCCCGGGCGGCGATCAGTTCCTTCGAAGTGTTCTCGTCGATCTGGTAAAACCTTCGGGCGTATTGGACCGCCTGCAAGCCATCGCCATTCTTCTCCACCCGCCAAAGGTTCCACTCCGCAAAGAACGGCTTGGTTCCCTTCTCGGAGAACAAGAGGAAATCCGCAATGTATGATCCCGCCTCGGCATTTTCCATGACTTGCCCTCGCGCATTCGGACCGCTGGCTTTCGCATTTTTCACCAGAGCGAAGGCAAAGGCCCTCGCATCATCGCTCCCTTGAAAACCCCGAACGGAAATCAATGTATTCCATGTCTCGAACGTTTCACCTTTCGTCAAATACTCGCGAATCCCGGCCTCGTCCCCACGAAGAAAATACTCGTCTCCATCAAATTCGAAGGCTACCTCCTCAGCCCGAGCGAATTCCAGTGTCGAGGAGGCGAGGAGGGCCCAGGCGAGGATCGAGGCAAATAAACGGACGTAATTCATAGGTTTTCTGTCTGCGAGTGGCCAACCCGCCCGCAGGTTCCTGTGGCGTCCCAAAATGCCGGTCGAAAGTCAAATTTTTTGAGCAACCGGTCGCTCTTTTCGCTTGATTTTCCCACACTCATTAGACCAATTCGCCCATGCGTCCGATCACCATAGTGCGGCTCTTTCTTCTCGCTCTCGCAATCTGCATCTTCACGGTTCCGGCTTCGGCCCAGTCCGAGACCCAACTGAGAAAGTTCCTTCACAGTGCTCCGGACACCTACGGCTGGCAGCCTGCCGAGGGCGATATCACCTACGATTTTTTCCCGGATGGACGGCTCCATGTGCAAGGCCCGGACGGCGAGGCGACCATGTGGGGAGGGACATGGAAATTGAAGGGGAATCTTGTCACGCTGAAAGTTCCCGATCTGAAATTTTACAAAACTTTCACTGTCACGATCGACGGGAACGATCTCCTCTTGGACGACATGCGCTATCGCCGCATCAGGCTCTGATTTTCCGCAACATCGACTCAACTCATCATGAAAACACTCATCACCGCCGCCTTCCTTCTCACGCTGCCAATCCTCGGAAACGCGGAAGAAGTCGCCTACCCAGAGGGCAACCCGCTCATGACATTAACGATTCCCGAGGGGTGGCGTTCCCACCAAGAAGACGGTGTGCTCTCCGCCGCCGCCTCAGAGGAACTCGACATGTTGCTCGTTGTGCGTCCGCTCGAGGCCACGAAGAAACAGGGCTCGGAAGCACTCGCCGAAGTCAAAGCCGCCCTCGACAAAGTCTATGGGGACGCCATTGAATACGACAAGTTGGAGGAAGGTGGGACAGAAAACCTTGGATTCTACATCCTGAATTCCACAGCAAAAACCCAGACCGCAGACGAAGGCGAAACCACCTCCTACATCAATTCTCTCATCGTCACTTTCCCAGATTCCGATCAGCTTCTGCTGGTCCAATTCCTCGCCACCGAGGCCGGCAGCAAGAAACACGGCGAGGCACTCGGCGAGGTGGTCGCATCCCTCAAGAAAGCGGAGTAGGCCTAAAATGGCGGCGGTGTAGTGTCGCTCGAAAACGCGATTCCCTGTTGGGCTCGACGAAGCCTCCACCTCAGCGCCGAAAATTGAGCCTTGATTTGCCGGGCGGGCGGGCGAAAATCTATTCCATGATCGAACTGGAGGTTTACGCGGCCGGGATTCGTCAGCCGGATAAGATGATGGGCCTGGCCCTCGAGCTCGATGTCGTGCCCGGCCTGCGCTACAAGGTCGATACGAACCACGATATCATTTACATGGAGTTCAGCGAGGAGAGCCCGTCGCAACATGTGGTGGAATCGGTCTTCCGGAAGGCCGGGTTGGAAGCGAAATTTGTCGGGCAACTTCCGCCAGAAGTGAGCTCGAAGAAAAAAACTGAGCGCATCGCTTGAGTTCCGATTCCCGCGAAATCGATAAGGTTCCGCCTGCGCTGGGAGTCATTGGCGCTCTCGCGGCGGGCTTTCTGAACTTCCTCGAATCCCTCGGCCAGTTGGCGATGCTGGCGGGCGAGACGTTTTCCTCGATCTTCCGGGGTCGGATCCGAGTCTGGCTGACCCTTCGTCAGATTGCTGAGATCGGGTTTGGCTCCCAGCTGGTCGTGATCGTGACCGGGGCATTTACCGGTGCGGTTTTTACCGCGCAAGCCTACTTCCAATTTGCCAGCCTGAATATGGAGACAGCGGTCGGCCCGGTGGTCACGCTGGCGATGTTCCGCGAGCTCGGCCCGGTCCTCACGGGTCTGATGGTGGCCGGTCGCGTCGGCGCAGCCATGAGTGCGGAAATCGGCACGATGAAAGTGACCCAGCAAATCGACGCCCTCCGTGCGTTGGCGGTCAACCCTGTCGACTACCTCGTTGTCCCGCGCGCGCTCGCAATGTTTATTTCCATGCCTCTCCTCGTCGTCGAGTGCGTGGGCTTCGGCGTGATCGCTTCCTACTACGTCGGCGTCGAAGTCCTGAATATCTCCGGCGTCTACTTCCTCGCCAACATGCAGAAATTTACGGAGGGCAGCGACATCATCATGTCGTTGGTGAAGGGGTTCGTCTTCGCAGGGATTATCGTTTTTATTAGTTGCCGTGAGGGGTTACGGGCAAAAGACGGCGCGGTCGGTGTCGGGCGCGCGACCACCGCGACCGTCGTGACCTGCTCCCTGGCGATCCTCATCGCGAACTTTTTCCTCACCATGGCCCTGAATATCGTTTTCCCCGCCGGCCAAAGATGAATGCGCCTTTGATTGAAGTCCGGGATCTGGTGCAGAAGATCGGCTCGCAAGAAATCCTTCGCGGGCTCACCCTTGATGTCCGCGAGGGGGAAACCCTCGTGCTCCTTGGCAAGAGCGGGGGCGGCAAGAGTGTCTTTCTGCGTCATTTGATCGGTCTCATGCATCCGATCTCGGGCACGATCGTTTTTGAGGGCCAGGAGATCACCACCCTCACCGAACGTGAACTCGAGCCGGTTCGTCGAAAGATCGGCATGCTCTTCCAAGACGGGGCTTTATTTGACTCGATGGATGTCTTCGACAACGTGGCTTTCCCGGTCCGCGAACGCGGCGAGAAGCGGATCGATGTCGTCCGGACGAAAGTTGCTGAGGCACTCGCCATGGTCAACATGACCGGGCATGAACACAAAATGCCCGTCAACCTCAGCGGTGGAATGCGCAAACGCGTCGCCCTCGCCCGGGCGATCATCTCGCCCCCGGACGTCATCCTCTACGACGAGCCAACCGCCGGTCTCGATCCCATCGTCTCCGACAGCATCAACCGACTCATCCGCCACCTCCAAAAGCAACTCCACGTCACCTCGGTGGTCGTCACTCACGATATGGTGAGCTGCAACCATATCGCCGACAGGGTTGCGCTTCTCGACGAGGGGCGTATCTATTTCTTGGGCACTCCGACCGAACTCCGCGAATCGCAGGACCGGGTCATCCGGGATTTTGTGGATGGACGCTCGGGAGAAACCGTTTATTGAACACCTGACCATGACGCGAGAAGATCGACGAACACAGACGAAAGTCGGCATTTTTATCCTAATTGGCTTGGGCGTGATTGCCCTGATGGTCATTTATTTCGGTCGCCTCGGCGAAGGCGTTAGCAGCTACTACAAGCTGCGGATCGAGTTTCAAAATGCCAGCGGCTTGCTCCGGGGGTCCGAGGTGCTTTTGGCAGGGGCAAAGATCGGGAGGGTGACGAATAGCCCGACGATTTTGCCGGATCTGAACGGTGTCTTTGTGGATGTGGAAATCTTCGAGCATGTCGACATTCCGTCGGCCAGCGAGTTTACGATCGGGAGCTCAGGATTGCTCGGGGACAAATACATCCAGATCATTCTCAAGCCGGACGCCAAGGCATCCCCGACCATCTTGCCGAATACGACAATCAAAGGCGTCGAGGACACCGGCGGCATTGGTGGGATGGCTGATAGTGCCGGTGAGTTGATCGCCGAGCTGCGTGTCGCCATCGGCAATATCAACTCGATGGCAAAGAAACTGGATTCTGGAGTTCTCAACGATGAGGGGATCCGCTCGATCTCCGAAACGTTGAAAAACCTCAAGACGACGAGTGAAAAACTTTCCGTCGCCTCTGCCGGTGTGGACAAAGTTGTCGCCGACGCCGGCAGTGCCATCGAGGGCAGCAAGGCCACGATGGACTCAGCGAAAAAGGCGGCGGATGAGCTCCAGCGCGCACTCACTGATATCCGCGCGCTCATCCGCGAAGTCCGCCAAGGCCGGGGCGCACTGGGCGTGTTGATGTCGGACCGCGAGGTCGCTGAGAACCTCCGCGCCCTTGTCGCCAATCTTCGCCGTTATGGAATCCTCTGGTATAAGGACGGTGAGAAGGCCAAGTCTCCCGCGCCCGACCGGTGAGCTGCTCACGATGAACCCTGCTGCGGGAATCCTGCGTGCAGACCGCTGATTCCATTCTCGGGTCATGGGCGTTCCTGCCACTCCCGGCGGCGGGGTTGTTGGCTTCAGCTGTTCTTTATTGGCGCGGTTGGAGGATGTTGAGACGTCAAGTTCCCCAGAGATTTCCAGCGTGGCGCGCCGCCTCATTTTTTAGCGGTCTTGCCGTGATCTACCTCGCGATGGCTTCTCCGCTGGACGCGTTTGCCAGCTGGCTGCTGATCGTTCATATGGTCCAGCACCTGATGCTCACGATGATCGCGCCGCCGCTGTTGCTTCTAGGTGCCCCGTTTTTACCTATCCTGCGGGGGCTTCCCAAGGCGATCACGCGGGACGCCCTCGGACCGTTTCTGAATGCGCCTTTGATGCACCGCATCGGGGGCTTTCTCGTCCACCCCTTGTTCGCAGGCCCCCTGTTTATGGCCTCGAACATCCTCTGGCACATCCCGGGCATGTATGAATTGGCGCTGAACTCGCCAACGTGGCACCAAGTGGAGCACTTCTGTTTCCTCGCAACGGCATTGCTCTTTTGGTGGCCGGTGATCCAGCCGTGGCCATCCCGGCCTGTATGGCCACGTTGGGCGATGATTCCCTACCTGCTCATTGCGGATCTCCAGAATACCGCGCTGGCCGGGTTTCTGACATTTTCCGAAAGCGTTCTCTATTCGACCTATGCGAATGCTCCGAGGATCTCCGGACTCTCGGCCCTCGACGATCAGGCGGGCGCGGGAGCCGTGATGTGGGTGCCGGGTTCGATGGCATTTCTGCTACCGGCGGGAATCATCGCGATGGGATATCTTTCACCTCAGCGAAGAATTCCCATCCCCGAAGTTCGCCCCCCCCCCCCGCCCCGGCCGGAGCCCCGCCCGTTCGACCTTCTGCAAGTTCCAATTATCGGCCCCGTCCTGCGATGGAAACCATTTCGTCCGGTGGTTCAGTCGATTCTGTTCCTGCTGGCGGTGCTCGTGATGGCCGATGGATTCTTTGGCCCGCAAGTTTCTTCTATGAATGCAGCCGGCGTTCTGCCGTGGACGCATTGGCGCGGACTGACCGTGCTCGCGCTGCTGTGCGCGGGAAATTTGTTTTGCATGGTCTGCCCGTTCACATTCGTTCGCGATTTAGGGCGGCGGATCCTGCCGGGAAGCCTCCGCTGGCCCCGGGCCCTGCGGTCGAAGTGGATTGCCGTCGCGCTTCTCGTCATCTTCTTCTGGGCTTACGAATTCTTTGATCTTTGGAACAGCCCGTGGTGGACGGCCTGGATTGTGGCCGCGTATTTCCTGGCGGCGCTGATCATCGACGGGTTGTTTCGCGGCGCGAGCTTCTGCAAGTTCGTGTGCCCGATTGGGCAGTTCCACTTTGTGAGCTCTCTGGCCTCTCCGCTCGAGGTCCGGGTTCGCCAGCCGGATGCCTGCGGATCATGCAGGACGCACGACTGCCTCCGTGGGAATGCCGATCAAAGGGGGTGTGAACTTGAGCTCTTCCTACCGCGGAAATCGGGAAACATGGATTGCACGTTCTGCATGGACTGCATCAAGGCATGTCCGCATGACAATATCGGGATCCTCGTCGCGTCACCCGGGGCGGACATCATCGAGGATCCCCCGAAAAGGTCATCCGTCGGGGGATTTTCCCAGCGGCTTGATATCACGGTGCTCGTAGGAGTCATCGTTGCAGGCGCGTTTCTCAACGCCGCTGCGATGACCCAACCGATGCTGGATTGGCAAAATCGGCTCGGCGGGCTGATCGCGCCGCTTTTTGTTCTTGGCCTGATCGTCATTCCATCCGCGCTCATCGCGCTGGCCGCCATCACCGCTTGCACGCTGGGTGGTGCCGGCGGGAGGATTCGCGAGGCAGCCTGCGGGTTTGCCATCGGCTTTGTTCCTCTCGGCTTCGCCATGTGGCTCTCGCACTTCGTTTTTCATCTCCTCACGGCTTCACACACACCGATCCCTGTCATGGCGAGAATCGGGGCTGACCTCGGACTCGGGAAGCTCCCAGACAATTGGATCGTTCCGTCACTGGCGTTTCCCGAATTGCCCGGGCTTCAGATCTTGCTCCTCAATGCCGGCACCCTCTTTTCCCTCTGGATCCTGTGGAGAAAATCGCAGGGCTTCGTGCCGCAGCGAAGCTTCAGATTCTTCATGCCATGGGCCACGATCGCTGTAATCCTTTATGCCCTCGGCGTCTGGATCATCTTCCAACCGATGGAACTCCGCGGGCTCCCAATGTAATATGCGACTAGCCCTTCTCCTGCTCGTCCTTTTTCAAATCCCTTCGTTCGCCGACGGAGGTGCGTTACTGATGCGTCAGGAATCGGGAACGGTCATCATCAGTGTCTTCGCAGACCCGCTCCCCATTCGAGTCGGTGCCCTCGATGTGAGCGTGCTCGTGCAAGATCGGGCGACAAGGGCTCCGCTCTCGGCCGTTGCCGTGCGAATCACGATGTCTCGGTCAGACCCGGCGAACGACTCCGAAGCCTGGCAGGTCGTCTGCAATTCGCTCAATGGGCTCGGGACCGATGCCGTTGCCTCTCAATCCCACTCGACGAACAAATTGCTTTTCTCCGCGTGGATGGGTGTCCCCTCTCCAGGCGCGTGGGAACTGACCGTCTCCGTCCGGCGAGACGGCCATACCGACGCCGTAACCCGCCGGGTTGACGTCCTCCCTCCACCCGCTCCACTCCAGGCATGGTGGCCCTTGATCGCGCTCGTTCCCATAGCGATCGCCGGATACTTGCTCCGGGCGCTCTTCCTCAGGCAGCGAGGGCACATTCGCTCGGAGTGAACTTTTTTCCCCTGCCGGCTTGTCGCGAGGTATGGGAATTTGCACACTGTCGCGATGAAAAGGAAAGTCGCTGTCATAGGGGCGAACGGATACTCCGGCGAAGAGCTGTGCTCCCTGCTCGCACGGCATCCGCAAGTCGATGTCGTCGTACTGACATCCCGCCAGCACGACGGAAAACGTGTCGGCGACATTTTGCCACGCCTCGCCGGCCCGATCTCGGATCTGGAATTTCAGGCGCCAGCGGTTCCCTCGCTCCTCTCCACGGAGGCCGAGTTTTTCTTCCTCGCGCTTCCTCACGGACTGGCGGCCGAGTTCGCCGCGCCTCTGATCGAGGCGGGCCGGCGGGTGATTGATCTCAGCGCAGACTTTCGGTTACGGGATGCGGAGACTTACCTGGAATTTTATGGCGAAGCCCACAGCGCCTCCCATTTGCTTCCCTCCGCTGTCTATGGACTTCCGGAAGTTTATCGGAAGGAAATCCGGACCGCAGCGTTGGTGGCTTCCGCTGGTTGCTACCCTACAAGTATCCTCCTGCCTCTGATCCCGCTCCTGAAGCACGGACTCATCGACACTGGAGATATTGCCGTTTCGAGTGCCAGCGGCGTCAGCGGCGCTGGAAGAAAGGCCGATCCGACGCTTCTTTTCGGAGAATGCAATGAAAGCCTGCGGGCCTACGGACTCCCGAAACACCGGCACCTCTCGGAGATCGAGCAAGAGCTCTCTCTGGCGGCGGACAGTGCGATTCGGATCACCTTTGTCCCTCACCTCGCGCCAATGACCCGTGGCATCCATACGACCATCTTCACCCGCATTGCCGCTGGTCACGCTGCTGAGGAAATTCTTCCCGCACTCCAAGCAGCCTACGCGAGCGAACCGTTCGTTCGGGTCTCTGATCATTTGCCCGATACAAAAAATGTGACGGGCACGAACTTCTGTGACATATCCGTCCGGTTCGATGCGCGGACCGGTCGCCTGATCCTGCTCTCGGCTGAGGACAACCTCGTCAAGGGCGCGGCCGGGCAAGCGGTTCAAAATTTTAACATCATGTCAGGCTTCGAGGAGGTCACCGGTTTGTTATGAACGAAATTAAAGAAATCAAAGGCGGCGTCTGCGCGGCGAGTGGCTTTTTGGCTGGTGCGGCAGGTTGCGGAATCAAGGCGGGAAAGGTCACGCGAGACGACATCTCGGTCGTCTACTCGGATCTCGCCTCAGCGGTCGGCGCAACGTTTACCACGAACAAGGTCAAGGCGGCACCAGTGCGGATCTCGGCGCAACACCTCCGATCCGGACGCGTGCGCGGAGTGGTCCTAAATAGCGGAAATGCCAACGCCTGCACAGGGCAACAAGGCCTCGCCGATGCACGGACGATGGCTGCCGCAATGGCGAAACACCTCGGCCTGAAGACCGAGCAGGTCCTCGTCTGCTCGACCGGTCGAATCGGTGTCCCCATGCCGATGGATCGTGTGAAAAAGGGAATCGCTTTACTGACTCCCACCCGGAAGGGCGGAACCGCAGCCGCTCGCGCCATCATGACGAGCGATACGTTTCCGAAAGAAATTGCCTTCGAGATCCGGACCGAGGACGGCGCCTTCCGCATCGGCGGTATGGCCAAAGGGGCCGGAATGATCGATCCGAACATGGCCACAATGCTCAGCGTGGTGACGAGCGACGCCGTCGTTCCCCGCGTCGCCCTCCGCCAGATCCTTCGGGACTCTGTTGAAGATTCGTTTAACCGAATCACCGTGGACGGAGACATGAGCACGAACGATACGGTGATTCTCCTCGCAAATGGCGCAAGCGGAGTCGCCCCCTCGCCCTCCGTTTTTCGATCGGCCCTCGATGGAGTGACCCGTGCGCTCGCCCGCATGATCGTTGAAGACGGTGAAGGTGTCTCGCGCTTTGTCGAGGTGGAGGTGATCCGTGCAGCCTCCAAGCCCGATGCGCGACGCGCCGCCGAGGCGATTGCAAATTCGACGCTCGTCAAATGCGCATGGGCTGGAGGGGACCCAAACTGGGGCCGAATTCTCGATGCTGTTGGCTACTGCGGCGCCAAAATGGATGAGGGCCGCACCGATATCTTTTACGACTCCCTCCCCGTTGCGACCCGAGGTGTTGTCGCCCGAACACCACTCTCGAAACTCCGCCAGATCGCCGCCCGGAAATCTTTTCGCGTCACGGTCGACCTCGGCGTTGGCTCGGCCTCCCATGTCGTTTGGACAACGGATTTGACGGAAGAATATGTTCGCCTCAATCTCGGGGAATAGATGAGCTCGACACTGAAGCCAGAATCCCGCACCGAGAGCCTCATCGAGGCCCTCCCTTACATTCAAGAGTTTCGTGGAAAAACCTTCGTCATCAAATACGGGGGCGCTGCGATGGAGGATGAACAGATTGTTGAAAAATTCCTCCGCGACGTCGTCTTTCTCGAAGCCGTTGGAATCAATCCGGTGCTTGTGCACGGCGGAGGCAAGGCGATCACGGCACGGATGCGCGATGCCGGCTTGAAGGCCCATTTCGTCAACGGCCTGCGCGTCACGGACGAGGCAGCGATCCGAATCGTGGAAGACACGCTGGACGGCGTGATCAACCCAGCGATTGTGAAGACCCTTGAGGAGTTCGGCGGACGCGCCACGGGTTTGTCAGGCAAGAGAGTTTTTTCCGCCCGCCGGTTGGGACCGCAGGCGCAGGAATCTGGTGCCACGGTCGATGTCGGGTTCGTCGGCGAAGCTGCCAGGGTCAATGCGAAAGAGGTTAAGGCAGCTATCCGCGGGGAAATTGTCCCCGTCATCAGCCCGATCGGAGCGACCGAGGAGGGAATCGTTCTGAACATCAATGCCGATGTCGCCGCCTCCGCCCTCGCAGCGGAACTCAAGGCTGCTAAGCTCATTTTTGTTAGCGACGTGCCGGGCATCATGCGTGACCCAACGGCAAAAGATTCGCTCATCCCGACCGTTACGGTCGAACAAGTCGAATCGTTGATCAAATCCAAAGTGATCGCCGGCGGAATGATCCCGAAGGTCCAGTCCGCCTCAGCCGCTCTGAGAAAAGGCGTCGACAAGATCCACCTCATCGGAGGCCAGATTCAACACGCACTCCTGCTGGAGATCTTCACTAGCGCTGGCATTGGCTCGGAGATCGTTCCCTGAAGCCCTCCAGCGGTCCGGGGACATCCAGGTGGTACGCGCGAGATCTCACCAACCCCGTCGCTCGACCGAGTCCATGTGGAGAGTGAGCGGATCCGTTCGGCGAGGGGCCGATGGGGGCTCGGAAATGTTGAGAAATCCATCGCTCAAGGTATCGATCTGAGTCGCCTCGAACCAATTCAGATAATCCGCCACATTTCCCGTGCGCTGCTGGAGGAGCTCGCGGATCTTATCGTTTTCTTCAATCCGCTTTTCCATGTTTCGCTTGGGTTTTGTGGCGAGAGTTGATGCGATCTCCCGGTATTCCGCGATAACCGGACGCATCACCGGATGTGCTCGAAATTCCAGATTCAATAATTCCGCCGCCTTCTGTCGCATAAGAAATGCTCCACCGGCCCCCTTGGCAATCGCGGGAAGTGCCGATGCGCCACCGACCATTCCGGTCTCTGGCTTCTTCGGGTCGATGAGCGCGGAGATGTCAAAAATCGTGGCGAGCGCTCTCGCGGTTTCAGGGATGGAAAGCGTGTCAATCCGCCGCGAAGCAGACCCCCGGGCAATGGCGAGCGTCCAGACCTTTGAAAGCTGCGCGGGATCGTCACCCAACGAAGGATATCCGGCGAGGATCGCCTTGAGCCCTCCCTCCCCATCGTCAAGAGTATCAATCAATGAGGTCAAACCCTGAGGTCCCTCAGGCAGTTGGTTGAGCGCCTTCAGCAGGGCCAGTGCCTGAGTGCGATAGAGCGCCATCGTGGTCGCCTCCATCAGCTCGGGTTTGGCCTTCAGAAATTCCTCGATCTTCGGAGGCCGCTCGCTCCGCAGCAACGCAGCGTAGACCCCATCGGGCGGACCATTTCGGCTCACCCGGATCTCTTCCGCCATACCCTCCGAGATCCATGCGGGAATCTGACGAAAGGCCTTCCCGGCTCGCATCGGCTGCTTCCGATAGATCTGCTCCAACCCAAGTGCCCGAAAGACTTCGATCTCAAAACCCTCGCCCGCGAGAAACGACGAATCATAAATATCAGTCTGAATCTTGAGCGTGCGTCCATCCCCCTCGAAGATCGCCGTAACTGCCCTGGGATTTCCAGCGGGCCGGACCGACTTGCGCAGATCTTGAATAATGATCGGGTGGCTCCAATTTCCGTCGGATCCCAGCCATTTGATCCAAGCATCCTTTGCTTCCTCGGCCCGACGAGAGACAGCCGTGCGCCACTCGGGATCCGAGGAATACACGACAAACTGACCGGACGAGCTGGTGGAGCGGACCGGACGTTCGCCCTTCTGGGCCAGTGCGGTCCCGAATCCCAACATCGCCAAAACGGCGATCAGGGAGGTGTGCTGGAGGAACCCGGCCATTTAACCACCACTTCATTTACCGTGATCGTCGCGCCGCTGGCATTCTTCAACATGTCGAGAGCTTGCTCGAGCCCAGATAGTGACGGACGAAAAAGCGGCATGATCAGCGGGGCGAGGGAGGGATGAACGGGAAGGCGTCCGATGGCCGCGCCGATCACTTTGGCCTGCAAATGACCTGAGACAACCTCGGGCTCAAACTGAAGTTCGAAAAACAAGTTCCCACCAAGCATCGCCTGCTCCACAAAATATCCGGCACTCCCCTCTCGAAGCACAACGAATGCTCGCCGGAATTCCGCTTGCAGCGAGGATTTTGATCCGGAGGACTGCATCTGGACCGTGGAGATGATAAACTCGTTGATCGCGGCCTCGTTCACCGTCCAACTTCCCGGTGAGGGTGACGTCGCACACTGGCGCATTGTCGCAAATGTCGTCTCCGCAGCCGCCGCGTTGAGCGGAACTGCGGGAGGGATGGCATCCGGCGTCCTGACCATTTGAATCAATGCCGCGAGAATCGCGGCCATCACCGCCGTGAAAAAAATCTGCCTCACCAAGACACTGAGCAGTCCCGAGGATTCTTCTTTGGGAGGCTTGGCAGCCTTCCATCCACGTGCGACCGGGAGAGCCGGTGCGCTGCGCGCAGGTTGGGAGGGAGCCCCCTCCTCTGCGACAGGCTGGCTGGCTTTCGTCAGTTCCTCTGGGAGCCTGGTCCCACAGTTTTGACAATAGACGCGGGTCGAATCATTCTCCGCGCCACATTGGCTGCAAACTTTGACGTTCATTCCGCTTTCTTGGCAGCAGCGGGAGTTTTCGGTGCGGGTTTTGCGGCCTCGGTCGCAGGCTTTGCATCCGTCTTCGCAGGCGCGTCCCCTCCGCCGGAATCTTTCTTGGCCGCCGTCTTGTAGCCTTCGCTCCGATAATCTGTGATGTAGAATCCACTGCCTTTGAAAATCAGCCCCGCACCAGTTCCGAGGAGCCGGCGGACCTTTCCCTTGCCCCATTTCTTCATCTGGCACGCGCTCTCCGGGCAAACCGCGAATGGCGCGTCCTTCATCGACTGGAAAATTTCAAACTTCTTGCGGCACTTCTCGCACGCGTAATCGTAGGTCGGCATAATTGTTTGGAAGCTAGGTATCAGGTTCACCACACGACCGCAATACCCACGGGAGACCGCTTCAGTCCACCCTCAGCATGACCTCATTGCGCCGAAAGAACGACGGAGTCCATGGCGGATCAAAGTAGCCGAAGATTGGCGAAGCGGATGACTTCAGTCCCTTTCCCTTCATCCAATCCTTCAACTGCGAGAGGTGCTCTGCCTCGCTCTTGCTGCTGCGGCCACCGCTGAAAGTCAGGACGGCAAATCGTCCGCCGGGGATTTCCCTCACGGCAACCGACCCATCGGCAGGCTGGGGCACGTCCTGCGTTTTCATGTTGGCCGGCATCACAAAGGCCATCGTCCGACGATCCTCGCCATCTGCCATGAAGACCGGCGTCGTCATGGCGATCTTCTGCTTGGCGGCATTTCGTCCGGTGATGAATCCGAACAACCGCCCGAAACTTCCGTCCCCATTGTCGCCCGCCATCGAGGTCTCGACCACCGTCATCGCAGGGTAATCGCGGACCTGAAATTTCCCGTCCGAGCTCACAATCTGGTAGGGAGCGGATTCATACCCCGCCCGGGACGTTTGGCAACCTGATACAATCAGGAAACCGACAACCAACAATGCCGCAAGGAACAGGATCGATTTTTTCACGCCTCAGTCTAGCCCCACATTCACCAAAGTGCGAGCGATGGATCGCCCGCGGAAACTTTCGTCGTCATCGATCCGAAACCGCCACCGAGGCAGTCTGACCAATCCGCAGCGGGATGGGAGGCTTGGATTTGACCTCTACACGGACGGGAAATCGATTGGGCAGCCGGACCCAGTCGATCGTCTGGCTGACGTCGGGCAGGAGCTGGACAGTCGATCCGTCGGAGACAAAAATCCCCCACGCCACGCTGTCGACCACCCCATCGAATGGCTCGCTCTCGTGCCCCATGAGGCGGATTTTCACAGCCGCACCCTCGGAGATGTGACGGAGCTGAGTTTCCTTGAAGTAGGCAGCGATCCAGAACGAGCTCGAATCGACCAAGGCGAGCAACTGCTGACCGGCATAGACATACGTGCCAGGCGACGTGTTGACGTTTGTCAGGTATCCATCGACCGGCGCAAAAACTTTTGTGTAGCTGAGGTTCAGCTTGGCGAGAGCGAGGTTCGCATTGGCCGCTGCCACGTCAGCCTCTGCGGATGCAAATGAATCCTGCGCATTTTGAAGGTCGCGGAGGTCGGTCACCTTGGTCTGGTAGAGGACGGTCTGACGGTCGAGTTCCTGCTTGGACTGGATCGCGGCGGCCTGGGCTTGGGCAAGCTTCGCCGCCCAGTTATCGACCTGTGCTTGGAACGTTGAGGGGTCAATCTCGAAAAGAAGATCTCCTGCCTTGACCGTCTGGTTGTCGCGGATGGGAATCTGGATAATTGGCCCCTCAACCCGGCTGGCAATCCCGACAATGTTGGCCCGAGTCTGTGCATCCCTTGTCCACGGGCGCGTCGCAAAGCGGTGATACATCGCCAGCGCCGAGAGAAAGGCCAGCACGATAACGGCGGACGTGATGAGGTAGTTGCGGGCTGGAAATTTCACGGGGCAAGAATCACTCCAAGAGCGCATCCGAAAAACACCGCCAGAGCGACAAAAAACAAGGGCAGATGCCAGATTCCACGAGTCCATCCTCGCCCCTCGATAAAGAGAATGAGAAACCAGGCAACAACGAATCCGATCGCGCTGATCACCATGCCCCAAGGCACAAGAAAATCACCGATCTGAAACTCCGGAACCCTGAGCGCATCCAAGATCGCCATCGCTTGTGTTTGAACGAGGGGCACGCCGATGACAAGCCTTCTCAGTTCGTGCTTGCCACGGAAGCGCCCATTCCCGTCACTGACTCGTGTGCCTCGCTTGGAAAATGTCCTGAACGCAACTTTTCGCGATCCCGCATTTCGCTACGGGGTAAAGTTTGGCATAGCCGGCGTGTCGGCTGTTTTTCTCGCTCTCCTCATCAAGCTCGAAGAGCCCGTCTGGGCCTTGTTTACCGTCTTCGTCCTCATGATCGCGCAGTATGTCGGAGCGATCGGTGAGAAGTCGGTATTTCGCGTGATCGGGACGGTCATCGGTGGTGTGATAGGATATCTCCTCACGGGTTCACTCCAGCAGGAGCCGTGGATTTTCCTGCCGTTGATCGGCCTTGTCGTTGGGGCGTGCACGGCGATGTTTGGCCAGGCGCGATATCCTTACGCCTTCCTCCTCTGCGGCCTCACGACCGTTGTCGTCGCGGCAAATGGCATGGCGAATCCTGCGACCTCCTGGCAATACATGGTGTGGCGGATCGAGGAGGTCGTTCTCGGCGTGATGGTAACGATGGTTGTCCAGAGCGTGATCTGGCCGCGATTCGCGCGGATCGAGTTTCTCGCCAACATGCGCCGGGGGTTCGGAGATCTTCGCGAGTGCTTTTCCGCCGCAGTCACAGCAAACTCCCACGAGGCGGCAGAAGCGGCTTCGTCGATGGCCAGCCAGTTTCCAGAGCGGATCACTGACCTTCGACGATTGCTCGATTTCGGATCGAGGGAGAGCCAGCATTTCCGCGATCGCCTCTCGACATTTTTTGACCTCACGAATTGTCAGTCGCGCATCGCCTCAGCGATCGCCACTCTTCGCGAGCCACTCGATCCCCGCTCCCCCTACCGCCGCGACTTTGCGAACGAAATGCAGGCCCTATTTTCAGCGATCTCCTCGGCTCTGGAAGACCTTGAGAATCTCGAATCCATACCGGAAACACGCCTGGCTCGAAGGACGGCGATTGAGGAATCACAGAAGCGTCTCGAATCGGCCCTCCTCGCGATGCGGCACAGATACAATCTCGATTCGATCCCTGTCGAGGACGCGATGCAATTCTCGATCCGCGTGCTCGCGTTTCAAGAAATCCAAAAGAGCATCTGCCGCGCCCAAGAGCTTCTCAACTCCCTCCCACGCGATCCGCTTCAAACGTCGAAGGAACACGCCCCGTATCTCTCGCCTTGGCCACCGGCGTTTTGGATTCGGACCGGAATCAAAAGCGGCATCGCGACGATGATTTCGCTGATCGTTCTCAATTGGCTCAATCCTCCGGGTGCCACGATGTTAGCGCTCGGCACGTGGGTCTTCACAGCAACCAACGCAACCAGCCCGGGTGGCCAAGGCGATCGGAGAACCTTTCATTTTCTCGTTCTCTCGATGCTGACTCTCGCCGGGCTGAGTCTTCTTCTGCTGGCCGGACGCCCGCTGCTGTCGAGCTACGCGGTGATGAACACCGTGCTCTTCACGTGGCTTTTTACTTGGGGCTATCTCTGCTTCAAAGCACGCGGAATGACGATCCCCATGCAGTTCTCTATGCTGTGTATCGTTGGGATTCTTGGATTGAACGGACAGGATCCGATTAGCTTCCAGCAGATCGTCGATTTCTTTTTCGGAATTGCCTTGGCGCTCGTCCTCTCCTCGGTCGTTCAACGGGTCATGTGGCCGTCGCTTCCTCAGTGGGAAATCCGGGACCGTCTCATCGAGTTGACGCGGATCTCACGGCAGATCATTGAGCAGGGCCCCGATTCGCTGCCGCTCTGGCAGCGGACACGCATTGCTTTGATTCCGGGAGAGGTGACGCAACGATTACAATACATTACGCCGCCCGTTTATCCTGCCGGGGAGAGCGACCGCCTCCGCGATCTTCTCTCCCGCCTTTTTAAAATCGGCTACCACCTCGTTGTCACCTGCCGCCGTTTGGATCCCATTCTTGCAACGCAAGGAAACCAAGGCGAACTCGAGGCCCTGCGAAATCTGGAGGGCCAGATCGATTCCGCACTTGGATCTGTTGTCGTCGCGTTCCGCTCCAATCGTCCGCCGGTCTTTGACACGGCCGCGCTAGAGGCTTCCATCGAGCGGTTCAAATCGAAAATCGCCGCTTTGCGACTTCGCATGCTCGCCGCGGCAGCACCTCCGATTCAGACGTTGGAGCTGATGGGCTTTGCCGAGCGCTATTGCTTGGCTGCCCAAGATGCAGCCTTTACGCATCGCTGCCTGAACTCGCTCGATATTCCACTCCTCAACGGGGATTGCTCCCTGTGACTCCCTCCTCCATTCTCTTCGCGCGTGGTTTGACGAGGCGGGCTGCTGCCGTATAACTCTTGCCAGTGAACGGGATGCAACTTGCTTTGGCTGAGGCCCGCCGGGGGATCGGTCGCACTTTCCCCAACCCGGCCGTGGGAGCCGTTATCATCAAGCGGAACCGGGTGTTGGCAAGCGGTTGGCATCGGGCCGCCGGAGGGCCCCACGCAGAGATTGAGGCAATCCGGGCTTTGCCCTCCCGGCAAGATGCCCGCGGCGCAACCCTCTATGTCACATTAGAGCCGTGCTCGACCGTGGGTCGCACTCCGCCCTGCACAAAGGCGTTGATCGAGGCGGGATTTCGACAGGTCGTTTACGGTGCCCGAGACCCCAATCCCCTTCACGCAGGCAAGGCGGACGCAATCCTTCGCGATGCTGGCATTGAGGTTCAAAGCGGCGTGATGGCTGACGAATGCTCGGCGATCAACCCCGCGTGGAACAAATGGATCGCCACCGGAATGCCGTTCGTCGTGGCAAAAGCAGGGATGAGTCTCGATGGCCGAATCGCACCACTTCCCGGCACCCGATGGATCACGTCATCGGCTTCGCGCGCAGATGCCATGCGGCTCCGCGCCTCGTGCGACGCTGTCCTCGTGGGCGGCGAAACGGTCCGAGCGGATAATCCGCGTCTCACGATTCGCGGCGTCCCGCTCCTCCGCGAGCATCCATGGAGAGTCGTCTGGACGCGTTCCGGAAATATCCCTCCGGATTGTCACCTCCTCTCCGATCGCCACCACCATCGAACGCGCATTTATCGCGGAATTTCGCTCCGCCGCACACTCGCCGACCTTGGGAAACTCGGTGTTCAGCGGGTCCTGATCGAGGGTGGCGGCCGGGTGCTCGGTGAGGCATTTGACCGTGGGCTGGTCGATCATGTCGTCTTCTACACCGCACCGACGCTCCTCGGTGGCCCGGTGCCGGCCGTTGGCGGTCTCGGCGTCGGCACCAACGAGTCGGCCATCCGACTGGTAAATCCTACCTACACGCATGTCGGCGGCGATATCCGCGTCGAAGCAGACGTCAGGCCAAGAGCTTCCTAAGGTTCTTCACCGAGTCAAAACACTCGACCGCACAGGCTCTGGCATCGCGAGAAAGTTTGTCCCAATCGGAGCAAGCCCGCCGCACAGCATCCGTTGCGGAGGCCAGATCGTGGACAAAAAGGATCCCGCTCTCATCGGGGAGATAGGCACCGGCACCGGAGGCCTCCGTGATCACCGGTCGCCCAAGAGCGAGATAGACGGCCGAGCGGTCACTCGTCCATCCAGAGTTCATATAGCTCTCGAGCTTCACAGCACTGAACTCCCCGGTCGAGCGACGGAGGTATTGATAATAAAGTTTCGGCGTGCGCACGACGCTGTGTGGGACAACGCGCGTCCACCCGAGTTTCTCCAGCCGACCATTTTCCGGATCATCCGCCGTCAAGTTCATCGCAAGCTCCATCCGGACATCGGGCAGGGCTTTGGGAAGTCCCATGAACTTCTCAAATGCCGCCTTCTTCGAGAACTCACGCCACTCGCCCTCAAACTCAATCATTCCATCCCAATACCATTGCCCGATCGTCGAGAAACAATCGCGCGGCGGACGAGGGCATGGCTCGAGCATGGCCGTATCCACAAGCGGGAAATAGGTCTTCCATCGCACATCCGTCGCGGGAACCTTCGAATCCTTGCCGTAAATATTGAGCCCAATCGTCCAAAATTCGTCGTGAAAGGATTGGCCCATCTCCACGCGCTGCATCCAAAAACAAACCTCCGTCGGATCCAGGCTGCAAAGCTTGCGGAGGGAAAACATGCCGAGGAGCGGCTCGCGAATCGAGTAGCTCAGATTCAAAAGCGTGGAACCCGATTGGATCATCTCAAAAAGGGTCCGCCGTGATTTTCCGAAAAATCGTGCCCCATCGATCCCTCCATCCGCATGGCCTTTCGGCAAAACGATCAAACAAAAATCGTTCTCGAGCCCGAACTCGACAAGGCGGCGACGAAACGCTTCGACTCTGCGACGGTCGATCGCCGGGTCGCCGGTGGACTCCATGACCTCCAACCAGAGGCAAGGCCGCTTCATGCGCCGCAATCCGAGAAGATACTGAAGCGGGACGGAGAAATTTCCACCGCCCTCGGGATACTTTGCTACAAAGGCGCAACCGACGACGACGAGGTCCATGTCGGCAAATCTTTAGGGCCTTTACCCCGCTTCGCCAATCCCGATGTTTCTCCGGCGATCAGACATTCGACCTATCTGGCCCAGTCAAGAGCAGACAAGCGGCGGGCGACCTCCTCGACATTCGCGCGACTATTAAAAGCAGAGATGCGGAAGTAGCCCTCGCCAGCCGGCCCGAAGCCACTGCCCGGGGTAATCACCACATGAGCCTGCGTGAGGACCCTATCGAAAATCTCCCAACTGGTCACACCTTGGGGTCCGCGCACCCAAATATAGGGGGCATTAGCCCCACCAAATGTCGTCAGGCCACAGCAGATCGCCGCCTCACGCAGAATGGCGGCATTGCCCATATAATGCTCGATCAGCGCCGCAACCTCCGCTTTTCCAGAATCGGAGTAGAGCGCCGCAGCCGCCCGCTGGGTCACGTAGCCAACACCGTTGAACTTCGTGCTGAAGCGGCGGTTCCAGAGCGGATGGATTGGGCGTTTTGTCCCATCCTCCGCCTCGCAGGAAAGTTCCTTCGGAACGACGGTGAATGCGCAGCGCACTCCAGTGAATCCTCCGTTCTTAGAGAAGCTCCGAAACTCGATCGCGCACCTGCGGGCCCCGGGGATTTCATAGATCGAGTGCGGCACATCAGGATCGCGAATGTAGGCCTCGTAGGCCGCATCAAAAAGAATCACCGAATCGTTCGCCAAGGCGTAGTTGACCCAATCTGTCAACTGCGCACGAGTCGCCGTGGCGCCCGTCGGATTGTTGGGGTAGCAGAGATAAATCAGGTCGACTCGTTCAGTCGGCACCGAAGGCACAAATCCGTTTTTGTCCGTGCAGGGCAGATAGACGAGGCCTGCGTAGAGCCCGCTCTCATCGCCTTCGCCTGTGTGTCCGGCCATCACATTCGTATCCACATAGACGGGATAGACCGGATCCATCACCGCGATCCGATTGTTGTGACCAAAGATGTCCAGGATGTTCCCGCAGTCGCATTTTGATCCGTCGGAAACAAAAATCTCGTCGTCGGCGATCTCGATCCCCTTCTGCCGATAATCGTTTTCCGCAATCGCATGGCGGAGAAATTCGTAGCCCTGCTCAGGGCCGTAGCCATGGAAGGATTCGCGCGCCCCCATCTCGTCGACTGCCGCATGCATGGCTTCGCGAACCGTTAGCGGGAGCGGTTCGGTCACGTCCCCGATGCCGCAACGGATCAGGCGAGCTGCGCCTTCGGGATTCGCATCGGTGAACGCTTTGACACGCCGGTTGATCTCCGGGAAGAGGTATCCGGCCTTGAGCTTGAGGTAGTGGGAATTGAGGTGTGCCATGAGGATGACGGAAAACAAAACGCCCGGCGACAGGGCGCCGGGCGTCGAAGAAACGAATGGGATGATCTACGCGAGAGCAGCCTCGAAGTTCTTTCCGGCAGCTTCCCAAGAAATCGCATTCCACCAAGCCTTGAGGTAATCCGCGCGGCGATTCTGGTAGTGCAAATAGTAAGCGTGTTCCCAGACATCGCAGCCAATGACAGGTGTGCCGGGGCACTCAGCAATCCCGGCCATGAGCGGGTTGTCTTGATTTGGTGTGGAGCAAATGCAGAGCGACTTGTCGGCCTTCACCGAGAGCCACACCCAACCGCTGCCGAAGCGGGCGAGACCGGAGGCCTCGAACTTCGCTTGGAATTCGCCAAAGCTTCCAAATGCCTTATCAATGGCTTCCGCCAGCTTGCCGGTCGGTGCCCCGCCGGCCGAAGGAGCCATGAGATTCCAGAAAAATGAGTGATTCCAATGTCCGCCCCCGTTGTTACGAACCGGTCCGCGAATTCCCTCCGGGACGGCGGCGAGGTTGGTGATCAAGTCGTCGAGGGACTTCGAAGCGAGCTCCGGAGCGCTCTCCAGGGCCTTGTTCAAATTGGTCACATAGGCCGCGTGGTGCTTGTCGTGATGGATCTCCATCGTTTTCGCATCGATGGTTGGCTCAAGGGCAGTGACGGCGTAGGGCAGAGGTGGGAGTTCAAATGGCATAATGGTCGTTGGTGAACCTCGAACCTAGATCGCTCCCGGCGCGATTCAAGTTTGTTGTTCAAGTATTCCGCCCCCCCCCCGGAGTCTCATCGCCCGAAAAACCGCTTCACACGTGGCGGGCGATCGGAGTGGCACCTCGGCATTTGATCCACCGAGAGACGCAATGGCGTCCCGAATCGCTTCCCTCACCGAGATCGCCAACATGAGCGGAGGCTCGCCCACGGCTTTGCTGCCGTGAATTGTCCCGGGCTGACTCGCGTCGGAGAGAAGGGCCACACGAAAATCCACCGGCACGTCTCCAATACTCGGGATCTGGTACGTGCTCGCTCCATGCGAGAGCAGCCGACCGTTCTCGTTCCAGAGCAATTCTTCCCCGGTCAGCCAGCCCATGCCTTGAACGAATCCCCCCTCGATCTGTCCGCGATCAATCCCTTCGTTCAGGCTCCTGCCGACATCATGCAAAATATCCACCCGGCGCACAAAAACCCGCCCCGTGAACCGGTCGATCTCGACCTCGCTAACCGCAGCTCCACACGCAAAATAAAAAAATGGCCGCCCGCGCCCGGCGACCCTGTCGTAGTGAATCTCGGGCGTGCGGTAGAATCCGGTCGCGCTCAATCCGATTCGTCTCACATAAGCCTCGGCGACCAGCTCGTTGAAGGCGATCGCATGGTTCCCTCCGCAAACCACTTTGCCATTTCGGAAAACGACTGCCTCCGGCTCCGGATCACGCTCCCCGACCGCTCGGAGCATTTCTGCCGCCAAAGGTGCCAGTCGCCCACGCAGCGTCTCACAGGCATCGCGAACCGCTGCCCCGTTGAGGTCGGTCCCGCTCGAGGCCGCTGTCGCCGAAGTGTTCGGGACTTTGTCCGTGCGGGTTTGCATGATGCGAATTCGATTCGCCGGAACACCGAGCTCCGCCTCGGCGACCCCGAGAATTTTTGTATGCAGCCCCTGCCCCATTTCGGTGCCCCCATGGTTCACCTGCACCGAACCGTCGGAGTAGATCAAGACAAGCGCACCGGCTTGGTTATAAGGCGTGTAAGTGAAGGAAATGCCGAACTTCACCGGCGTCATTGCAATGCCCCGAACGCTCGATTTCGATCCCTTGTTGAACGAGGAAATCTCTGCTCGGCGCTTGTCGAGATCGGAGGACGTCCGGAGCTCCCGCCAGATGCGAGGGATCCGGTTATCACCAATATCTTGCCCGTAATGCGTCGTATTTGTCGCCCCGGTTCCTCGATACAAATTCCTTTCGCGAACGACTTCCGGAAGAAGCCCGACATGCCGCGAAACCCGGTCGATGATCTCCTCAATCACCAGCATCCCTTGTGGCCCACCAAACCCACGGAACGCCGTCTGCGAGGTCAGGTTCGTCCGGCACACGCGGCCAGAGAAATCCACTGCCGGAATAAAGTAGGAATTGTCCAAGTGAAACAACGCCCGATCGCAAATCGGCTGCGAGAGATCGAGGCACCAGCCGCCATTCGCGAAAAGCTCGACACGCACGCCCAACAACAATCCGTCGTCGGAGAATGCAACCCGGAACTTGGAAAAAAACGGATGCCGCTTCCCGGTGATCTCAAAATCCTGATCGCGATTCAGCCTCATGCGGCAGGGCATTGCTGTGAGGCGGCACGCGAGTGCGGAGAGCGCAGCAACCCCCGCTCCCTGCGTCTCCTTGCCGCCGAATCCTCCTCCCATCCTCGGGGTCGTCACGATGACCTGATTCCGACTCAGATCGAGCACACGCGCGACAATCATTTGGATCTCGGACGGATGCTGGGTCGACGAGTGAACGACAATGGCATCATCTTCGCCCCGCTCGGCCCACGCGGCCTGCGTCTCCAGATAAAAGTGTTCCTGCCCGCCGAACTCGAATTCTCCGGAGAGAATGTTCGGGGCCGTCTCCATAACCGCGGGGACATCGCCACGGCGGATGGCATTCGGTTCGTTGTGAAATGATTCCGCCGCCATCGCATCACCGATGGAAAAGATTCCCACGAGCGGCTCGTAATCGATGTCGACAGCCGCCGCTCCAAGCCGGCAGGCCTCCGGAGACTCCCCAACGACCGCTACGACCATGTGCCCGACATATTGCACCTCCCCTTCCGCAAGCAGGCACTCATCGTGTCGCGAGGCCCCAATATCGTTCATTCCCGGAACATCAGATGCGGTAATGATCGCAACGACTCCAGGAACCGCCCGAGCTGCCGTGACGTCACGCCGCAGAATCTTGGCATGAGCATGCGGCGAGCAGACGGGCCAAACGACGAGCGAACCACGCTTGAGTGCCTCGTCATCAACGTAGTCGGCCGTCCCCGTGACATGCCGGATCGCACTCTCGTGCAAATGCGCCGCCGGCACCGGGGGTGCGGGAAGATCCGCCAACGGGATCGGGTTTTCCAAGGTCTCGGGCGGCTCCACGAAAAACTTCTGGAGAAGCTCGGAGACGACCTCCCTCCGATACGCCGCGCTCCCGCGTCCATCGCTGATCGGCGCAAATTCCCCGGCAAGGATTTCCCGTCCGCCAGCGACCGTCTCCTCGTTCCAAATCTTTCCTCTTAAATACTCCCCAGTCTTCCGAGCCAACGCCGGGGTCGGGCCGACTCCACCAAATGCCAGCCTCGCCGAGACAACACACCCCGCATCATCGAGGTCCACGCAGATCCCAGCCGAGACAATACTAATATCCATCTCGCGGCGTTTCGACACCTTGAAGGCCTTCGAGATCCTTTGCACTCCGGCAGACACAGCGGGAATCCGAACTGTCCGCAGAACCTCCCCTTCCCGGAGAACGGTGCGCCGATAGGCCGTGAAGAAATCCTCCAGCAAGACCTCCCTCGCCCCCTCCGCGGATTCCAGCACCACGGTCGCACCGAGCGAGAGGAGCACGGGAGCGGCGTCTCCGATCGGCGAGGCCGTGACAAGATTCCCACCCAAAGTCGCGCGGTTCCTGACGGGCCGCGACGCAAACCACCGCATCATCTCACGCAGCGCCGGCACGGGCACTCGCTCCATCACATCGGTGAGAGAAACTCCGCCGCCAATTTCGACTCCGCGAGCATCTCCCGAAATGCCCTGCAATTCTGCGATGCCCGCGAGATGAATGAGCGTGGGAAATTCCTTGAACGCCTTAGCCACATCGACGCCGATCTCGGTCCCACCGGCTAGCAACCGCGCACCGGGATTCCGGGTCATCACTTCGAAAAGCTCGGCGAGGGATTGCGGCCGGAAAAACTTCGCACCGTTCTCCTCGTATTCCACCTTCGGCGGCAACGCACTCACACCCGTCAGCAACGAGCCAAAAGAGTCGTGCTTTTTTTCCTCCGCCGTGGCCGATCGCCACGCCATCCGCGCAGCGTCGCGGATCGGCCGATAGCCCGTGCAGCGACAAAGGTTCCCACAAAGTTGGTCGGTCAAATCGCCGACGGACTCCATGCCTTCCCGATAATAGCCTTCAAACAACGAGGCAACAAACCCCGGCGTGCAATAGCCGCATTGGGACCCGTAGCATTCGGTCATGGCCTTCTGCACGGGATGCATCCCTCGCGCCCCGATTCCTTCCACCGTCCAAATATCCCGTCCCGCCAAAGTCGGGAGGAGCGCAATACAGCTATTCAAAGAACGAAAAACCGGTTCCCCCGCTGAGCTTGTCTCGATGACGACAACCGTGCAGGCACCACAGTCCCCTTCGGCACACCCTTCCTTCGCCGCCGTCAGCCCCCGATCCCGGAGCCAGTTGAGCAATGTCGTGTTCGGGTGGACTCCCGAAACAACGATCTCCTCGCCATTTAGCCTGAGGGAAAAAGCACTGCTCACGGATCAAAGGGATGCACTAGACGGCCCCTCGCCGTCGAGCGCGATTCACACACAGCTTGCCAGAGCCAGCATCGGATGGTTCTCATTCCCGCGTCCGCACGAGAATTTGAGACCATGACCATCGAACAAATCAATGCCCTTCCCATTCCCGAATTCACAGCACTAATCGGGCCAATCTTCGAGCATTCCCCATGGATCGCCTCCCGCGCTTCGGGCCAGCGTCCATTTGCGTCAAGGGACGCCCTCCTCGAATCGCTCTACGCCATTGTTGAAGCCGCTGGCGAGGCTCCGCTTCTCGACTTGATCGCCGCCCACCCCGACCTTGTCGGACGTCTCGCCCAAGCCAATGCCCTCACGCCAGAATCCACTCGCGAACAGCAGAGCGCGGGACTGCTCGCCATGGATCGCGCGACGATCCAGCGATTTGAGGAATTCAATGCGGCCTATCGGAGCCGGTTCGGTTTTCCGTTCATCATCTGCGCGCGATGGAACTCTCCGGACACGATCCTCCAGGCCTTCGAAACTCGCCTGCCGAATTCCCGCACCCACGAGATTCGCACCGCTTGGGACGAGATCAAAAAAATCGCCGCCCTCCGCCTTGCGGATATCGTTCCGTAGCTCCACCGCCGAGTGCCCCAACAAAAAAGAACGCCGCCCGTTTTCACAGGCGGCGTTCCATGAGTCTCTGACGAACCCGATGCTTACTTCGTCGGCACCGTGGCAATCGTCTGAAGAATCCGGCTGGCGATCTTATAGGGATCTCCCTGCGAATTCGGACGACGGTCTTCCAAATAACCCTTGTAGCCGTTGTTCACAAAGCTGTGCGGCACACGGACCGAGGCCCCACGGTTCGCAATGCCATAGTTAAACTTATCGATCGACTGGGTCTCGTGAAGCCCGGTCAAACGGAGATGGTTGTCCGGACCGTAGACCGAGATGTGCTCGTTCTTGTATTTATCAAACGCCGCCATCAACGCCTCAAAGTATTCCTTGCCGCCGACTTCGCGCATGAACTTCGTCGAGAAATTCGAGTGCATTCCCGAGCCATTCCAGTCGACATCTTTGCCGAGTGGCTTGCAGTGGTAGTTCACGTCGACACAGTATTTTTCGCACAGACGCTCCAAGAGGTAGCGGGCCATCCAAACTTCGTCGGCTGCCTTCTTGGATCCCTTGCCGAAGATCTGGAACTCCCACTGGCCCTTCGCCACTTCGGCATTGATGCCCTCGTGGTTGATCCCCGCCGCGAGGCAGAGGTCGAGGTGGGTATCAACAATCTCGCGGGCGATGTCGCCAACATTCTTGTAGCCAACACCGGTGTAATACTCGCCCTGAGGTGCCGGAAATCCACCGCCCTCCGGGAAACCGAGCGGCACACCATTCTGATACAGAAAATACTCCTGCTCGAAGCCAAACCAAGTATCGGGGTCATCGAGGATCGTCGCACGGCTGTTAGTCGGATGCGGGGAGCCGTCCGGAAGGAGGACTTCGCACATCACCAACGCCGCATCGACTTTCGTCGGATCCGGAAAAACCGCAACGGGCTTCAGGATGCAGTCAGAGCTTTTTCCTTCCGCCTGCCGGGTCGAACTGCCGTCGAAGCCCCACATCGGAAGCTCCTCCAACTTCGGAAACGAGGCAAATTCCTTCACCTGAGTTTTTCCACGGAGATTGGCGACGGGCTCGTAGCCGTCCAGCCAGATGTATTCCAATTTATACTTAGCCATATTTAGACGTTATCTTACTTTTTGCAGCGCCCCGCACCGGTGCGATTCGCATAATTTTTTTGGTTGTTTTCCCTTTTTCCCCGCCGGCGTGGCAACAGAGTAAGCAAATTTGATGCCAGCTATCAATTTTCATCGGAAAAAATTCTTCGCCCGAATAATCCCGCAAGACCCGGGCAGCTTTGACGGATCTCCCGCGACCACCGAGAGTCAAGGCAATCGGATTAATGACAAAAGATTCCTGAAAATCTACTTGCAACCGGTCGCGAAAGATAATTATCCTTCCCACTTCAAGATATTCGTGTTGCTTAGGGAGAGTTGGTTGGCTCAACCCTCGGCAGCGTGGAGACGTGGAGTCGAATATTGGGGTGGACCCCGTTTTCGAACCAGCAGGAGCTTAAAATAAGCTATGGCATGCTGGTGTGATTTGGACTCTACGTGTTGGTTGTGGAGGCATCAACCTCCGATTGGAAAGGGTCTCCGATTTTT
>Ga0247844_1000504_pt1 | contig 83718 bp, 66 predicted proteins | sample LaCtaG_FD_192421 | JGI IMG/M metagenome (GOLD analysis project Ga0247844, IMG submission 192421) | Freshwater microbial communities from meromictic Lake La Cruz, Castile-La Mancha, Spain - LaCruzMarch201714.5m_1 | ecosystem: Environmental > Aquatic > Freshwater > Lake | place: Spain: Castile-La... | reverse complement strand
CTTATTTACCACACCCACCGAACCCACGACTCAAGTAAAATTCCCGGCAGAGGGCCAGTATGCCCTGCGTCTCACGGTGAGCGACTCAGAATACAAGGCTTGCGCTGACATGACCGTGAAAGTCGAAGCCGCCAACATCGGCACGATCACGACCACCGTGGCGTCCGATGACAGCTATACCAACGCCCACAAGATTTGGGACGAATCCAAGAGCCGCCTTTGCGTGGAATCCGCCAGTGGATTACTGCCCGAGTCCAAACGGGGATTCGATGACCAGGACTATCATCTTGATAGTGACAGCGAAGTCATCGTCACCGCAATCTACGACGGCTCCAGAGCACGCAACAGCCTCTGCTGGTATCAGGCGGGCTCGCCCACAAACCTCATCCCGATCTGGCATGACTATGCCATCGGACCTTTGGCACCGCTGTGGGTTGGAAAAAAAACCAGCCTCGGCATTCTTCCCGCCGGAACCGATCTTCGTTTCGCGCTGATTTGCGATGGAGCACGCAAAGGCACGGACAAGCTCTACATGGATCCCGAACTGAACGTTGACCGCTCGTCCCACATCGCCGGTCGTCTGTTCAGCGACGTCGCCTTCGGTGAACGCCCCTTGGTAATCGCCTGGGAAGACATCGAGTTCGGCCCACGCTGCGACAATGATTTCAACGACGTCGTCTATCAAGTCGAGATCATACCGGTTCGCATCAGCGACACTCAATACGACAACGTGATTGATGGAAAAAAAGGCATCAACTCGAATCTAGGCCCCCGTGGGGTCGCCGCCACCCTTGCCAAACAGGGCGTCGCAGCCGCACGCTATGAAACCGCAGGTGAACTCTACTACATCCCGCCCACTGCCGGTAATTTCACGATCAATCTCATCGATGAAAGATCGTCGATGAAAACCGAAGTACGGGTCTTCGACTACGATTCCGTCCGTGGTCTCAATCCGGATTCCTTGGAATTCCGGGTCAAGGCGGCGCGGAATTCGTTCCCGTTGTTCGACGAGCGCTCGCTTCGCATCGGTGGCAGCGTGTCCTTCACGCCCTCCAAATACAACCTCCGCGGCAAGACGATCGGGTTGATGTTCATTCCAAACAACATCCAGAAAACCTTTCTCACCAATCCATGGCGCTACACGCCGAAAGGTGAAGGCAACCGCACGAAGCGCCAACCGCTGTTCAGTCTCATCAGCGCGAACCCCGGTCAGATGGACCAGTCGTTCAGCTTTGCTAACAGCAAATCAAGTTTCTTCTTCTTTGAGGAAATGACGCGATACAACGACGGCATCGATGCAGGTGAGAAGAGCGATTCATCCTTCGACGACCTGATGTTCAAGATCTCGCCTCCATTGCAGATCTCGAAGGCTAACATGAAGGAATACTACCAAGCTACCCCAGACACCACCTACGGCTACGACACCGAGGCCGAGGCCAAGAATTCGACTGGCGGCCTCAATGAAGACTGCGGCTGCACGGGTGACAAGGTCCCTGCTGGTATCCGCTAATATCCTGTAGGAAAAATCACAAATCGCGTCATTGATTTCGAAAGCCCACCCGTTCGACTTCAGTGGCGCGATTCCCACGTTATCTATAGACTACACTGCTTGTGATGTCATCAGTGTCTGGGTGTCCTCAACCATGCGGGAGAAAACCTCCTGAATCACCGCCACAGGGGGCACCTTCCCATTCCGCGCACCATTCTCCCAATCGGCGGCACACGAGGCAATACCGGAAAACCCAAGCAATGCGGCCGAACCCTTGATTTCATGGCAGATTTCACGAAATCCATCGGCATTTCCAGCGACCGCCTGATTCGAGAGACGCGTCTCGAATTCGCCGCAATTCCCTAGGAAATCAGCCACCAAGCTGTCAAACGCCTCGCCGAGCGCATCGGCCATGGACTGATGCTGGGGCTTGTCAATCAACGGCGTCTGACCGGAATCGGTGCCTGAGTTCATGGTGAATACGCTTCCTTGCCAGAACCCGCCGAGCAAGTAGATTTAGGCATGTCGCGTGGATCTTCTTCTCCAGAACTGGTGGTGGCCGAGGATAATTCCACGGCCCGGGACTTGCTTTTACTCCTCGCCAAGCAACGGGGAATCCGCGCGGTAGCTGCTGCTGACGGCGAGGCTGCGATGGAGCTGGTGGGCCCTTCCACCAAGGCGGTATTGCTTGATCTCCACATGCCGAAATGGGATGGCTTCCGTTGTCTTGAGTATCTCAAGGAGAATCATCCCGACGTCCCGGCGATCGTGCTCAGTGCGGCGGATCAGGCGGCGGAGGCGGTGCGCGCGCTCAAACTCGGTGCCGTGGATTACCTGACGAAACCGTTCGATCCCGAGGAGCTTTTCGCCGTGCTTTACAAGGCCTTCGATCTCCATCGGATGAGGGAGGAAAACGAAACCCTGCGCGACGCCGTGGGCGAGTCGGTGGAGACTGCGGGAATGGTGGCGGAGTCACCTGCAATGGCGGCCCTCATGGAAAAGGCGCGCAAGATCGCATCACTGGATGCCAGCGTGCTTCTAACCGGTGAGAGCGGCGTCGGTAAGGGGTTGTTAGCCCGGACCATCCACTCCCTGAGTCCTCGCGCAAACCGGCCGTTCGTGACGGTGAGCTGTCCGGCACTGCCGCGTGAATTGCTGGAGAGTGAGCTCTTCGGCCACGAAAAAGGAGCGTTCACCGGCGCAGTGAAGCGCCGCATCGGCAAGATCGAATCCGCAGCCGGTGGGACTCTTTTTCTCGACGAAATCGGCGAGCTGCCGATGGACCTTCAACCGAAGCTGCTCAACGTGCTACAGGACATGCAGTTCCAACGTGTCGGCGGCGAAACCACCCTCAAGGCAGACGTGCGCGTCATCGCCGCCACCAACATCGATTTCGCAGCGAAGATCGCCGAGGGCTCGTTCCGCGAAGACCTTTACTACCGACTCAGCGTCATCCCGCTGGAAGTTCCACCATTGCGCGAAAGGCCCGAGGAAATCCCCACGCTTGCCCGCAAAATCCTCGCCGACATCGCCCGCCGCCGAGGCAACAAGGCGGTTACTTTGACGCCAGAGGCGAAGACCCTTTTTCAAAACTACCGCTGGCCCGGCAACGTGCGTGAAATGGAGAACGTGCTGGAACGCTGTTCGGCCTTTTGCGATGACGGATCGATCTCGAAAAACGACCTCCCCAACGAGTTTCTCCCGAAAATCACCCCTGGAAGCATCCCTTCTATTTCCGGGCTGGCCGGCCTTCCGCTCGAGGAAATCGAGAAAATGGCCATGGAGCAGACCTTGCGACTCTGTGGAGGCAACAAGGCGGAAACCGCAAGGCGCCTCGCGATCAGCGAGAAGTCGGTTTACAATAAACTGAAATACTACGGCATTTCGTAAGCCGTACTACAGGGGTTGGGGCTTGACCATGGGGCTTCGCGGGCATCTTATATTCGCATGTATGGAATGGTGAATAAAGCGATTCAGGATCTGGTGATCTCTAACTTCGGCGAGGAAAAATGGATTGCCATCAAGGAGAAGGCCGGAGTCGAGGAAGACATTTTCCTTTCTAACGAAAGCTACCCGGACGCGATGACTTACGACCTGGTGGGTGCCGCCAGCGAGGTGCTGGGAGTGGCTGCCCGCGATGTTCTTGTCGCCTTCGGCGAGCATTGGATCCTCGTCACCGCCAAGCAAGGATACGGCAGTATGCTCGAGGCAAACGGAAGAACCTTGTCAGAATTCCTGATCAATCTTCCGTCTTTCCATGCACGGGTGGCGATGATTTTTCCGAACCTACAACCTCCCCGCTTCAGTTGCACGGATGTCACGGAGAACTCGCTTGTGCTCCATTACTATTCCCACCGCCCGGGACTCACCGATTTCGTGGTAGGCTTGCTTCAGGGGCTTGGAAAAATGTTTAACTCCCCGGCTGATGTGGAAATCCTCCAGAGAAAGGCCGAAGGATCGGACCATGATACATTTCTCGTGCGCTGGACACACGCCGATCCGGCATGAACTCAGAACCGGAAAGCGGAAGCGGGCGCACCCGACTGGGCCACGACGGATTTGTCGCGGCGTTTCCTTTTTTCATGGCATGGGACAATGACCTGAAGATCACGGATTTCGGGCCGAGCCTTGCGAAAATCTGCCCGGACGTCCGCGTCGGTGGATTACTCTCCGATTACTTCTGCCTGCAACGACCGATGGGAGACTTTGCGAGCGGACTGTTGGAAGCGAACCGGAATTCATTGTTTCTCTTTCACCACCTGGCAAGCGGCCAACTTTTCCGAGCGCAACCGGTCCTCTCAGACGCGGAAGCCAGGGCAGGAATCTTCCTCGCATCGCCATGGTTCAACACCCCCGAACAGGTCACCAACCATGGCCTGATGCTCAACGATTTCGCGTTGCATGATCCGCTTCTCGATCTGCTTCAAATCGTCCAATCCCATCAGGTCGCCGTCTCCGAACTCAAAGCCCTCACCAGTTCGCTAACCGGGGAGCGCACCAAGCTCCGGGATGCGAACAAGCGCCTGTTCGATCAGGAACAGGAAGCACGCAAGCTCGCACTCGTGGCGGCGCGAACCGACAACGCCGTGGTGGTCACCGACACCAAAGGACGCATCGAGTGGGTCAACGAAGGGTTTGTCAGAATCACAGGCTACACCATCGATGAAGTCCGCGGCCGCAAACCGGGCGAGATCCTCCAGGGTCCGAAAACCGACCCTGCAACCGTGAACCTCATCCGCAAGGCGATCGCTGCGGAAGAAAGCATCAGCATCGAGATCCTTAACTACGGGAAAGATGGCAGGACGTATTGGCTAGCCTTGGAGATCCAGCCGATGCGAGACGACAATGGCAACCTCACCAATTTCATGGCCATGGAGCGGGATGTCACCCGGCGCAAGGCCGAGGACAAGCGGCGTGGTATCCAGAATGCGACATCGCAGATCCTCGCCTCGTCAGGATCTGTCCGCCAGGCAGGGGCTCGCATTCTCAAGACCCTCTGCGAACGACTTGGTGGCTCGGTCGGCCTGTTATGGATGCGTAGCAAGAACTTGGAAACGATGTACCGCATGGAATCCTGGCACGATCCCCAGATGGATGTCTCGGCATTTCTGGATGTATCAATCTGCATCGATATCACGAATGACTCATTGCTTCCGGGCATTGTCTGGCAATCGGGGAAGCCCGTCTGGATCGAGGATTTGGGATCCACCCCGGAATGTTTTCGTTCATCCGCAGCCATCGGATTGGGATTTCGCTCCGCTTTCTCTTTCCCGATCATTTCCAACAATGAAACCCTGGGAGTTTTCGAAATCTGCGGCCGGGACATCGACGAGCCGGACGAAAACCTGACCCAGGTTTTCTCCGGAATCGGCAACCAGATGGGCCAGTTCGTCGCCCGCCGCCAAGCGGAGGAGGATCTTCGAGAGGCCAAGGAAATCGCCGAGCGCGCCAATGAAGCGAAGTCGCTCTTCCTCGCCACGATGAGCCACGAGATCCGCACGCCGCTCAACGGAATCATTGGCTTCACCGACCTGTTAGGCGACACGCCTCTATCAGAACAACAGAGGGAGCACTTGCAAACGATCCGTAACAGCGGAGATATCCTGCTGCACATCATCAACGATGTTCTGGATTTTTCCCGCATCGAAAGTGGTGGCATCCAGATCGAGCACATCGAGTTCAGCCCGGCGAGACTGATGGAGGAGACCATGGAAATCCACCGCCACAGCGCGATGGCAAAAGGATTGACACTCACCTGGAGGGTTGAGCCATCCACACCTGAGATCGTGGTGGGCGACGTCGCGCGCATTCGTCAGGTCCTGATGAACGTCGTTGCCAATGCGATCAAATTCACTGAGAAGGGCAGTGTCCAAGCACGTGTATGGGCGGAAGAAGGGCAACTCCGCTTCGAGGTGGTGGATACCGGCATCGGGTTCAAACAGGATCTGCTGAAGCAGCTTTTCAAACCATTCCAACAGGCGGATGCCTCTACCACCCGCCGCTTCGGAGGCACCGGTCTGGGTCTGGCCATCTGCCATCGCCTGCTGGAACTGATGGGTGAGGAGATTTCAGCCACTTCCACGCCGGGCAAGGGCTCGGTGTTCCGTTTCCACATCCCGCTGGTGGAGAAAAGCTCCGAAAACATCCCGCCGGAAAGGCATCAGCAGAAAGCCTCTGATTCCCACGAAATCCAACAGAATGCAGGCGGCCGCACCATATTGGTTGCCGAAGACAACGTAGTGAATGCCAGACTCATCAGGATTCTGCTGGAGAATCTCGGCTATCGGGTTTTGTTAGCTGGGAATGGCATGGAGGCCATACGCATCCTTGGAGCGGAACCCACATGCGCCGCCGTCTTCATGGATGTGCGCATGCCCGTGATGGATGGTATCGAGGCAGTCGGCCGTCTGCGCGCCGGAGAAGCCGGGGAATTGGGAAAAAACATCCCCATCATCGCGCTCACCGCCAGCGTCCTGCCTGCAGATCAACAAGCTTGCATCGACGCCGGTATGGATTTCTACCTCGCCAAGCCCTTCCGCCCTGACGAGCTGCTATCCACCTTGCGCAAGGTCGGGGTGCTGACCTGATCATCGGCCGAAGCCATTCCCTTCGGCGTCGGCAGCGGACCACCGCCCAGCGCTTTGAAAAGCCTCACCGAATGGGCGGCGATCCTTCCCCGCGTGGCAGCCGCTTCCTGCTCGGTGGCCAGCGCATCCTGCTGTGCGTTGAGCAGGCGGCGCAGATCCACCAGTCCCGCTTTGTAAGACTCCGCCATCAGCTCCGACGTGTGCCGATAGTCCTCCGCCGCCGCTGTTAGACGCTCAAGCCGCAATTTCTCGAAATGCACTACAGCCATCGACTCCTCCACTTCGCCCACGGCCCGCAGCACCGTTTCCTCGTAAGCGGCAAGTTCGGATTCCAGCCCTGCTTCCTGCTCCTTGATCCGTGCCTGATCCGCACAGGCGTGGAAAATCCGCCAACGCAGCGTCGGTCCGAGGCCAAGGTCCCGGCGCAGAAGATTGGTGACGCCACCCACGATATTCTCTTCATAAGTGATGGCTCCGGAAAGTGACAAACTCGGATAGAGGTTCGCCGTCGCGATGCCAATCCGCGCGCTCTGCGCCTGGAGTTTCCGCTCAGCCCGGCGGATGTCCGGCCGCGAGCGCAGTAGATCCGCCGGCACTCCTGTGGCCAGTCGTCCAGGAGGAACAGGGATCGCGGACTTGCCATTGAGCATTGCCGTCGCATGGGCCGGATAGGTTCCCACCAATACCGCCAAACGGCTCAACACCGCAGCCCGCTCGCTTTCGATTCCCGGGCCTTCCGCCTCCTGGGCTTTCAGCCGCGCGGATGATTCCACCACATCCACTTCAGTGCCCACTCCCTCATCCTGCCGGGCGCCGGTGAGTTCCGCGATTTTCTGATAGATCGCCACTCCGTCGCGGCTCACGGCCAGTCGCGCGTCCAAGGTCCGCAAGGCAATATACTGCAACGCCACCTCCGCCGTCACCAGCACATGGAAATCCCGCCAGCCCTCGATGCTCGCCTCGTAATCCGCCGTGACGGATTCCACCTGTCGCTTGATCCCTCCGAATAGATCCACCTCCCAGCCGATGTCCATCTGCGCGATGCTGTTAGATGAAGAGCCTAGGTCCCATTTCACTCCGCTTTGATCAAAAGTCCCCAACCCATACGACTGCCTGCCGTAAAGATCGCTGTGAGGAAAAAACGCCGCCGTGATCACCTGCCGTTGTTGCCAAGCCTCCTGGATGCGTGCCTGCGCTCGCTTGATGTCGGGATTGTTCTTTCTCGCCATGGCGATCAGGCGGCTCAAGTCGGCGTCATTGAAGTCTGCCCACCAGCGCTCAGCTCCCGTGCGCGATGATGATTTCTCGCCCTTCATGACCCGCGTCCAAGCATCCGGCACTGGCGTGACTGGCGACTCGTAATCCGGTCCGACGGCCTTGCAGCCCAACATGGTGGCTGACGCAAAGGCCCAGAAAAGGGAGTGATAGAATCGGCATCGCATCGTTCGAGAAATGATTAAGTAATGATTCCAGCCGTGGCGAGGCCGAATCCGGGATTTTCATCCGGTAATTCTTACCGATTCCCTCTCGGGAAACCCGGAAATCTTTACCGCCTGCACAGTCATATCAACCATTGGCATAAATTCGTTAATTTTATATATCGCTCATTATTAGTTGGTTATAATCAACAATTTAGATTTGGCACGCACAAAGCGATGAGGGATATCGTTATGAAAAACATCACCAACCACCACAACCTCATCCGTCCTACCGTCAGCTTCATCATCCCAGCGATGAATGAGGAAGCCACTCTTCAAGAGTTGTTCGACGGCATCCAAGCCAACGTCGCTCTCATCTCACGCGGCTGGGAAGTCATCTTCATCGATGACGGCTCGTCCGACAATACCTGGGCGGAAATGACCCGCCTGGCCGTGGAGCATCCCGGCAAGGTGCAAGCCCTTCGTTTCCGTCGCAATCGTGGCAAGGCAGATGCCCTCGCACTCGGCTACGAAACCGCCAAGGGCGAAATCGTTTTCACCATGGACGCCGACCTTCAAGATGATCCTAACGAGATTCCTCGTTTCATCGCCAAGATCCAAGAGGGCAACGACATCGTCACCGGTTGGAAGCGCCGCCGCCACGATCCATGGCACAAGGTCCTGCCAAGCCGTCTCTTCAATGCCGTGCTGAGCAAGCTTGTGAAAGTCCCGCTCCACGACCACAACTGCGGCTTCAAGGCCTATCGCAGTGAAGTGGTGAAATCCCTGCCAATGTATGGCGACATGCACCGCATGGTTCCTTCGCTCGCTTCCTTCGAAGGCTTCCGCACCGCCGAGATCCCCGTGCAACACCACGCCCGCAAGCACGGTGTTAGCAAATACGGCTGGAAGCGCCTGTTCACCGGTTTCTTCGACACCACCACCGTTTCCCTAATGCAACGTTGGAGAGAAAAACCAATGCAACTCGCTGGCCTGCTCTCACTCTGCCTCGGCCTGGCCGGTGCCTCGCTCGGACTGTTTGCCGCATGGATGTTCATCGTCGGTGCCACTTCCGCCACCGGACTGCTTGTTTGCTCCGTTATGTTGCTCTGCACTTCGCTTCTCGGTCTGCTTCAAGGCTTCGCCATGGAACACCGCGTTTACTACGGCAAGCTCGCCAGCGCTGCTCCCCAAGCAAGCGAAATACAAGGCGGCATCCACTTCCAAACCGCACCCATTCGCTCCGTTGGAAACTACACCGGAATGGCCAGCTGAGACGTCTCGCGGCCCCCGGCCGCGACGTTTCAAACCCCAACCCAAACTCATCTCCAGATCATGAATACCTCACTCCACAAGGCTGCCAGCCAGAACTCACTCCGCATCGGAGTGCTCACCTCGACATATGCCCGCTCGCCCGAAGACCCGCAGGTGCCATGGATGCGGGAACTCAACAACCGCATCAAGAACCAGGTCGAAGAACTCGTCGTCATGGGCCCGTCCTACAAAGGACTCAAGAGCCATGAAATCGATGGCATCCAAGTGGAACGATTCCGCTACGCCCCCTCCTCGATCGAAGCCCTCACCCATGACGAAGGCGCGCCGAACAAAACCCGCCGCCTCGGCCCCAAGCTGCTCGCCGTTCCCTATCTGTTCTGCGGCATCATCGCCGTCTTCGCCTGGTGCTTGAAACACCGCATCAACGTCCTGCACGTGCATTGGCCCTTCCCGCACGCCATCTGGGCCATCCTTCCAAAATATCTGCTTGGCGTGAAGATTGTCTCCTTCAGCCATGGCGCGGAACTCGCCATGGCACGCCGCAGCTCTAAAATACGCGCCGTGTTGGGCTGGTTGCTCCGCGCTTCCGACGAGCGTGTCGCCAACAGCTCGCACACCGCCGCGGAAGTGCTCGCCGTATCCGGCATGCCCGCCAAGGTCGTCCCCTACGGTACCAGCATCGAGGTGAAAAAAACCGAAACCGCCGCAACCACCGGCCCCGACCTGCTCCTCTTCTGCGGCCGTCTCATCCAACGCAAGGGCATCGACGTCCTGCTTCGCGCCATGCCATCCATACTGGAAAAACGCGACGTCCGCCTCGTCATCACCGGCGAGGGCGACTGCAAGGACGCATGGATGAAACTCTCCTCCGAGCTGAAACTTGACGACGTCGTCCGCTTCGCCGGCTTCGTCAGCAACGATGAACTCGCCGCACTCTATCAGAAATGCGCCGCCTACGTTCATCCCGCCATCTTTGACGACCGCGGCGACACCGAAGGACTGGGTGTGGTCCTTGTCGAAGCGCTCGCTTACCAACGCCCGGTCGTCGCATCGGCAGTCGGTGGCATCGTGGACGTCATTCTTCATGAAAAGACCGGGCTGTTGGTCCCGGAAAAAGATCCCGCCGCATTGGCAGCCGCGGTGCTGCGCGTGCTCGAAGACAAGGCGCTGGCGTGCCACCTGGGGGCCCAGGGACTCGAGCACGTGCAGCGTTTTTTCGATTGGGAGCGTATCGCCGCCCGCACGCTCACCGTCTGGCAGGACGTTTTGGAAAACAAAGCGTCCGCCACTCCATCCATAGCGCAACAAGCAGCCTGAACCTTTTCACTCTCATGAAAAAGTCACTCAAAACCGCCGCGCTCGTCATCGCCGTCACCATCGCGCTGTTCGCCCTGCACAAGATGGGCTCCCAGGTCGGAAATGTCCTCGTTCACGCCAAGTGGTCCATGATCGCCCTTGCCGTAGCTGGACTAACAATGTATCAGTTTCTCAACGCCAGCATCTGGAAAGACGTCTTCGCGGGCCTCGGACTGAAGGTTTCGCGATGCGCCACTGCCCGCGTCTGGATCGAAAGCGAATCGATGAAATGGCTCCCCGGCGGCATCTGGGGCTACGGCTCACGCGTCGTGAACGCCCGCAAGCTCGGTGCCGACATCCGTCCGGCGTCCGCTGCTCTCGCTATCGAGCTTTCTCTAACGGTCCTCGCGTGGGGCACCGTCGCCTTGTGCATCCTTCCGACCGCCATCGGCCATGATCTGCAATCACGCGCACTCGCCTGGGTCTCGAATTCAGCGCAAGTGACTTGGCTTGCGGTCGGAGCCACCACCCTCGCTGCATTCACGCTGCTGGCGTTCTTGCTGACGATTCCCAGAGTCAAAGCCACCCTTGGCAGCATCCTCCGTCGCTTTGTTCCTTCGGTCGCAGGAATGAAACTTCAACCACGCTCGCTCGTCCGCGCATGGACTTCCTACCTCGGCCTCTGCCTGTTCAACGGCACCTTGCTCTGGCTCATCACCCTCGCCATTCCGGGACTCAACGTGCCTTGGGCCGCAGTCATCGGCATCGGCGGCGTGGCATGGCTCGTCGGATTTTTCGCCATCGGCATCCCCGGCGGCATCGGCGTGCGGGAAGCCGCGCTGGCCGGACTGCTCGTCTGGTACGGACCGATGGAAGCCGCCGTCGCAGCAGCAGTGCTCTTTCGCGTCGCCCAAGTGGTTGCGGAGTTGATCGCCTTGGCGTCCTCGTTGATCGTCAGTTGGAAAAATGCCCGGAACACGCTCGCAGAATGCGGATACACCGTATTAAGCTGATGTCGTCATGAGAGCGCTGATTCAACTGCTGGTCGATTTCATCCGCAAGCTGGCCCGGGAAAACGTCCGATTGCTGCTGGCCATCGGAATCACCCTGCTCTTCGTTATTTTCCTAACAGTCGTGGTGATCGCTCCGTCCTGTAAGGATCCGAAATCGAAATTCTACGGCTCCAAGCTCGGCTACCCCGCCGTGATGCGCAAACTCGGCAGGCCGTTGCCAGTGGAAATCGCCACCGCGCAATCCGCGACATTCGAGCGCTGGATCATGGGCGAGGGCACCTGCGCCAGCGTGCCGCTCATGGCCCCGGTTATCCCGATGGCGATGGTCAAGGAGGTGCTGGTACAACCCGGCGACCGCGTCACCGCCGGCAAGGCGCTCGCCCGCCTCGATCCATCACTGGCCACCATCAAACTCGATTCCGCCCGTCTCGCCGTGGAGACCGCCAAAGCCGAACTCTCCCGCGTCCAACTCGGCTCCGCCTACGTGCTCGCTCAAGAGCGACCCGAGGTGGAAAAGGTCAACCTAACTGCCGAAGAACAGCTCGCCACCCAGGCAGAAGAAAAAGTTACGAAATACCGCGAAGCCTTCAAGCGCGGTGCCGTTTCCCGCACCGCGCTGCTAGGCGTGGAAGGAGAATTCACCGAAGCCACCCGCATGCTGGGTAAGGCGCGCCTGCAAATGGCGATGTCCGAAAAGGGCGTAAAGGAAAGTCTCAAGATCGCCGAAAACGCCGTCAAGGATGCCGAGGAAGCCGTCCGCCACCGCGAGCGCGAACTTGAGGACTACGAAGTCCGCGCACCCGGTGATGGCGTGATCGAGCGCATCCTCATCAACCCCGGCGAATACAATCAGGACGGCGGCAAACCCGGCTTCGTCATCGCGTCGGGCCGCTGGTTTGAAGCGTATTTCGACCAATCCGATTTCTCCGGCATCCACAAGGATCTCGCTGCACAGGTCCACCTCGAAGCCTTCCCCGGCCGGACCTTTCCCGGGCGCATAGACCTGATCGTCCCCGTGGTTTCCTTCAACGAAGGTGGCCCGGAAATTTCCCGTCCGCTCCGCCCGCGTGGCAGTGGTGCCGCCGAATGGGCTGCTACCTTCCGTGCCCGCATCAATCTTGATAACAAGCCCGGCGAGATCGCCCTTGGCATGACCGGATTCGCCCGCGTGCTCATCCAGCGCGAAGGGTTGGCCGTTCCGCGCGGCGCGCTCGTCTCAGTCTCCGCCGGTAGCGGCTACGTGCACGTGATGGATGGCGACGACCGCTGGCAATCGCGCCTCGTCGAGGTCGGCATCGTGGAGGAGACCAAAGTGGAAATCCGTTCCGGTCTGGCCGCCGGAGACCGCGTGATCGTGCGTGGCCAATGGGTGCTCCAACCCGATGACCGGGTCAGGATTGATCGCACCTGGACCGGCTTCACCGCCCCCTGAACCATGCGGGCATCACTTTCCATCCTCACGGCCATCGTCGGGCTGGGCCTTTTTCTGCTAGGTCTGAGCCAGCGCTGGTTCGTCCTGCCAAGCGGATTCGAATCTAACAATACTTTAATCCTCCACGACGCACCCGCAACTTTCTGGTGGAAATGCGGCTGCCTGCTCGCGCTCGCCGGGATCGCGGTGTGGCTCGTTTTCCGGCGGAAATCCACGAACATCCGCAGCTGTCTTGCCACGTTTTTTGCGGTGCTTCTGCCGTTTCTCCTCTGGTATCCGCAGGCCGTCATCGTGCAGGACGATGCCACCTCCGGCGACGCCGCCTGGCTGCAACAGCAGTTCGACAATCTCACATGGCTCGGTGGCGACGTCCCGCGCGCGCACTCGGAGCGCCCGGTGCCGGACGGACTCGGGCTGTGGGCGCAGGAACCACCACACCGCCTTGCCGCATTTCGTCCGCCCTTGTTCGGGCCATTCTCACTCGGCGTCGCGGAAATGCCGGACCTCGTCTGGTGGTTCGGCTACAATCCAGCGTTCAGCCAGTTTGTCGGCTGCGGTTGGATTCTATCCGTGCTCGGCACTCTGCTGCTGCTCGCCGGGATTTTCGGCTCGGGAAAACGCACCGATGAAACCGGCCAACGGCGGAGCCTGCTGCGCATCACCGGCGTCGCGCTGCTGTCATCGTCCGCCGTCGTGCTCCTACTCGCCCTGTGGCCATTGCTTCTCGGCAGCCGATCACTGTTAGAGGCTCGCGAGCACACGCTATCTTGGCAGCCACAAGCCGCGCTGGACTCGTTGGAAACGGCGGAAAACCACCTGCCCGCCCTGCGCTTCGACACCGGAGTGATCCTCCAACGCGGCTCGCTGCTCCGCCAACTCGGCCAAGCAGACACTCCTCCAGCCAAGCTCCACGAAGCCTGGCTGCTCTTCGACCAAGGCTACGCCCAGCGCTCCGCCGCCATCATTGAGGATCTCGTTTCCCGCTCCGATTCGCTCGCGCCAGCCGAGCGCCGCGAAGCCTTGCGCGGCCTTCTCCGCAGCGCCGTGGACGATCTGAACTCCAACCGACTCACCGAGGCGAAGCGGCGTTTCGCGATACTGTTAGACAAAAATCCCGCCTGCATCCAAGGCTGGTTTCACTACCAACTCGCCGCCCTGCAATCCGGCGATCTCGAATCCAACCGCCTCGCCGCCGCACGCGTGGAGGCGCTTTCAAAAATCTATCTCCGCAAGGAGAGCCGCGGCATTCGAGCAGCCAGCCAGGGCATGCTCGCCCAAGGCGAGGCCGGCGCCGGAAACACTGCCGCCGCTGTCACCGCCCGCAAACACGCGCAAGGAAGATGAGTCCGCATGCAAAACGCCAACAACGACTGTGGCCCGCGCTTTGGGTCGGCCTCGCCGTGGCCATGGCGCTGCTGTTAGCCGGTGAATGGTGGCGTCCTTCCGCGCCACCACTTGCCGACCTCGCATGGCCGGAAGGTGCCTGCTGGATCCACACTCCGGACGAACTCCAGACGACCGGTTGTTTCCGCCAGGATTTCCAACTCGCCGGCGAGGTTGAACACGCTTGGGTGAGAATCGCCGCGCAAGGTGGCTTCGAGCTCACCGTCAACGGCGATCCCGTGGGCGCATGGACCTACTGGCGACCGACCCGCCCGTTTCAAAACGGCCTCACCGCCTCGGGCCAGCGAATCTCCGCCTCCGATCCGGCGATGGCGCTCAACTTCCCACGCGAATACCAATGGTCCGGCCACGCCAACACTCTGACCCCCGTGTTTTTCGACATCCGTCCCTATCTGCGAGCCGGTAGGAACGCGATCTGCATCGAGACAGAAGCCCGCAAGCCTGGTTCCGCCGTCATTCTCGCCGGGGAAATCCGCCTCTCGGGTGGCGCCGTGATTCCTATCGCCACCAATCCATCCTGGCTCGCAGAACCCGTGCCCGTCGACTGCACCCAGGATGAATGGGTGCGCCCTGAGATCCGCATGGACGGCTGGCGCAGGGCGCAAGTCTGGAATCGGGGACCGCGCTCGGGAAAAGGAATCGTCCCGTCCGGCACCTTTGAAAATCCCTTCGCCGGAAAATGGGTCGGCCTCGCCCCGCTGGAGAACGGGCAAGCCGGCTTTGAAGAACTCGTCTTGAAATGGGATCAGAACGGAACACCCGATGACACGTCGCTCAAGATCGCCACTGCCGCGCCTTACGCACTCTTCCTCAACGGCGAACCCGTCCGCGCCTCCGGCCGTGCACGTAATCCACTCAATGACGGCGGCTGGTTGGTCACTTGGGACGCCCGTCGTCCGCTCGCCACGCCACCGACGCTGCTCGACCCGGATGAAACGGACAGTTCGTTTTCCGGCTACCGTTTCGAAAACCCGCGCCACGGCGACCCGACATCTAACAATTTTAAGCGCTACGAGAACACGCTTAACCGCACCCGGGAGCGCCCGAACTCCAACGAACAAGGCGAGCAGCTCGATGACAAATTCGGCGACAAGCTCATCAAAGGCCGCACTCCCGATCCTCACGGAAGCGACGAAGAAGCGACACTCACTCCGCCACTGGAAGTCGCCCGCACGCGCAACATCGAGGGCTTCCACGCCTATTCTCTAACCGGCCTGATCCGTCCCGGAGCCAATGAGCTTCGCATCCGTCTGGTCCCGGAGCCTGACACCGGCTATCAGCGGAGCCGCCCGCGGCGCATCGCGGCGGAACTTGCCACCACTGTTGGCGGACAGCTCGTAAAATCCCGCGCCACTGGCTCGCCGGAGTGGCGGGCGGAAACGGCCAACCGTTCCGACTCCGCGACCTCGTTCGACGCCGGCGCGGACTCGACAAAACTTCCGCCGCTCCTGTTCATCGGTGCCGGATGGCCGGCGAGCCCATGGAAATCCCTCGCTCTCGCCGTCGGCTTGCTTGCCGTACTCACCGTTTGGTGGTCCGGTGCCAAGCTGAACCGACTCGTCGTCTTCAGCGCCTGGTTCGGTATCGCCTCGTTGTCAGTGCTCGCCCTGCGCGCCTCGTTTCTGGAACGCTCGGAGGCTCTGTGGTTCCGCGATTCGCACTGGGCGGGCTGGGCATTTATCATCGCCGCCGCCATCGCCATTTCCGCCCCTCCCTGCTTGCGGATTCTTGCGAAAGTCCGTTCGCACGGCAGCAGCAAGCGTTGGCTCGCACTCGGGGCGTTGCTGGCGTTGGCCTTCGTCGTCCGCGCTTGGCACATCAATGCCCAACCGATTGATGACGATGAGTTCGCCTCGATCCAAGGCGTGGCCTCGATCGTGAAATCCGGCGTGCCCGAAATCGGCAAGGACATCTGGTACACCCGCAGTCCGCTCTATCACTACGCCGCCGCCGCAGTCGCCTGGGTCGCCGGAGTGAACTTGTGGACGCTGCGCTTGTTCTCGGTCTTCACCGCCATCGCCACCGGCGCAGTCCTGTGGTGGCTGGCACGCGTTTGTTTCCGCAACCATTGGATCGCAGCGGGAGCCCTCGTGCTTTTCGCGCTGCATCCCTATTTGATTTTCACCTCGCACATCGCGCGCTTCTATCAACAACAACAGCTCCTCGTGACGTTGACCGCCTTGTGTCTCATCCGCGGTTTCGTCCAGACCGGCGGTCCACGCTGGGTCATCGCCACCGTATTAGTCTTCGGCGCAGCCATGCTCAGCCAGGAAATCAGCATGAGCCTCGCCCCCGGGCTGTTCATCACCTATCTGCTTTTTGGAAGAGACCTACCGTGGCGCTGGGAGTTCAAGGCCGGTCTGGCAGGCATCATTGTCGCGGCGCTGTTTTTTATCGACGTCCTGGTTTTCCAAATGAAATGCCTCACGTGGACCGCCGGCGTTTCACCGAACGTGGAGGCCACCATTGCCCCGAATTTCTGGGAGCTGGGCAATCTATCCGCCATGTTCATCGGTTACTCGCGGCTTCATCTGCTGGCCAGCGCGTTTCTTCCCTTCAGCATCCTCGCTGCCGTTAGACGTGGCGACCGCAGCGTGCTTGCGCTCCATTCGTTCCTCTACACCGGCATACTATCCATCAACCTGCTCATCACTTCCGTCAGCTTCCGCTATCAATACGCACTCATCCCGCTGTGGATTCTGCTCTGCGTGCACGGCATCGCCGAGGCCTCGCGACTCGCCGCGATCACGCTCCGGTCATCCGGCATCCCGCGCCGGGCCGGGCCGGCCATCGCCGCACTCGCCGGGTTGGCAGTCATCCTCAGTTGGAGTCCATGGCGCATCCCCGGCTCTTACGCGGAGACCTTGTTAGGCGATCCGGTCACACCGCTGCGCTTCGTCCAATCCAGCATCCGAGCGGAGGATAAAGTGATGATCACCGAGCCCCATCCGCACGCGGCCAAACTTGAGTTGGGAAAAGCGGATTACGATCTGGCGCTGCCCGTCCTCTTTGATTTCGCCTACTGGGATGACGGCGTGCTGCGCGACCGCAACGGTGACGCCCGCGTGATCAACCGCCTCGCCCAGCTACAGGATCTCTTCGCCAGCCAGAAGAGGATCTGGATCGTCATCAACCGGGAAAAACTCCGCTCACGCACCCGCAACCTGCGTTGGGAATACCCCGGTGCGCGTGAGGAGGCATTCATCCGTCAGAACTGCCAACTCACCTTCCGCAGCTACCTCTGGCATGTCTATCTCTGGGATCGCAATGCCAACCGCTATCATTCGTTTCGCAACGAACCGAGCGAATGGGTTGAATGAGGAATTATCTGCTGCCTAACTCCCGTCTCCTTGACTTCGGCATCTCCATCAGTACGTCAGTATCGCTGGGTGGAACCTACATAGGCCTCTGCCAGATCCAACTAATCAAACAATCAAAACCATGGGCGACAAATCACCTAAAGCGAATCAGAAGAAAAAAGCGCAGAAGAATGCCAAGACGGGCAACTCCTTACAGGCGAAGAAGCCAGACGGCCACAAGAAGTAACGCCACGGCGTCGGGCATCGAAAAATAAGGCGCATGTCTTTCGAGAAACCGAAAGGCTTCCGTCGGATATGCCATCGTCTCAACCCGAATTCCAAAGTTGAGTCAGTGCTTCAGTGGTTCCAAATGCTTGAGCTTGCCATTGAAACTTCGGTTTTCGGAGTCATCATGAATCCAGCTCATTTATCCGCCCTCCCGGCTTCTTAATCTGGTTTCACCCTTGCGCAAGGAGGCCGCCAATGGTGATTGAATTGGCATGAGCATTACCATTACGCTTGGCAAAGCCGGACGTTTTGTCGTGCCCAAGGCGATCCGTGACAGCCTCGGGTTGCACGAGGGCAGCCGTCTGAGGCTGGAGGTCCAAGGGGGGAAACTCCAGGCCGACCCGGAGCCGGATCCGGTGATGATCGAGACGAAGGACGGGTTTCCGGTGATTCAAAGTGGCCCGCCATTGAAGCCCGGAACCATTGTTCAAGCCATCAAGGCGGATCGCGATGCACGTGATCAACGAGCCATCCCGCGCCCGCTCTCCCAATGAAATCCGCGCTCCATTCCTCGGTCATCGTTTCCGCTCTCTACGCGGGCGATCCCGACCACGATGCTTGTCGCAAGGTACTTCTTGCCAGTCGTCATTCCGTGTTGGTCCACGCTTTCGCGGAAACCTTCAGCACCCTCACCGGCGGACGCCTCGGCTTCCGCGTCCCCGCTTCGGTCGCCGCCGTGTCAATGGGGTCAGTCCCGGGACTAACCCGAATGATGCGGTGTTTCCGGTCATTGCTATCGTGGGCAGCGGCACTGATAGAAACGCCGCTACAAGCGATGTATTCGTGCGCCGTCGAAGCCCGCCGATGAAATTCATTGGCTAGTCATATTAGTCGATGATGAGTTCGAGATGGCTCTACAACAACTCATCGCACAGGAAATATTTCCATCCGGCCGAACCCAAGCTAGATTCCCTCAGAACCCATGCAAAACCCGATTTCCAGTGAAAAAACCACCGCCCTTGAGGCGCGAATGGTCGCGCTCGGCATTACGGAGGGCGAGTTGTTGGAAAAATTCGTACGCGGCTCGGGGGCCGGCGGTCAAAAAATCAACAAGACCTCGAACTGCGTGTTTCTCAAACATTTGCCCACCGGTGTGTGCATCAAGTGCCAGATGGACCGCTCGCGCGAAATGAACCGCTTCCTTGCCCGCCGCGAACTCTGTGATCAGCTCGAATCGATCCGCGACGGCAAATCCAGCGCCAAAACCCAAGCCATCGAAAAAATGCGCCGCCAAAAACGACAGCGCTCGCGTCGCTCAAAACAACGCTCGGTCGCCGATAAACGCCTGCTTTCGCAGAAAAAATCCCTCCGCCAGTCGCCGGGCAGCGAGTGATTTCTCACTTTCCGCTTTTCAGAATTTCAGAATTTCCGCATTTACCCATTCATGGACCGCTGGTTTCTCATTTTTTCCACGCTGTTTGCAGTTATTGCAGGCGTATGGGGCATGATTTCGGTCCACCGCGGCAGCCGCAGCCCTTGGACGGTGAGTTGGATGGTCGCGGTGCTGGTTTGCCAGCTTGGTTTCCTCTCGCTTCGCGGGCAACAACGTGCCGCCTGTCCGCTGGCGGATTTCGGGGAAATCCTCGTATTCTTATCGTGGTCGCTCACCTTGTTTTATCTGCTGGTGGGGCCGGCATATCGCATTTCATTGCTCGGAGTGTTCACCGCCCCGGTGGTGATGGTTTTTCAAGCCGTGGCGTTGCTACCCGGCATACTGGATTCACAGCCGGCAAAAATCGTTGGCGGAAACCCATGGCATGAAACACACGCAGCCACCTCGGTTCTCGGCTATGGAGCACTCGCCCTCGCCGCCGTCGCCGGTGTGATGTTTCTGGTCCTCGACCGGCAACTCAAGGAGCAACACTTGAAAAGCGGGCTGTTCCGCAATCTGCCACCAGTGAGAGAATTACTGGTCTCATTGGAACGCCTGCTGTGGCTCGGCGGCGGGTTGCTAACCATCGGCATCACGGCAGGTTTCATCATGCCACACGAAGGAGCCGCACTCGGGCATCTGCTCGCTGCCGTTTCAGTGTGGTCAGCTTATGCATTGTTGTTAGGTGTCAAGTCGGTACGCGGCCTGACGGGTCGGCGGCTTTCCCTTTTGACGGTGGCCTTGTTCATCCTTTCACTCGGAGTATTCGCCTTCATCTGATGGAACTGATCTGCTTAGGCCTCAACCACAAGACGGCACCTGTGGAGGTGCGCGAATGCTTTGCTGTCGGCAATACCAAACTCGGGGCATCCTCAAGCGAACTGATCGCCATGACCGGAGTTTCCGAAAGCGTGGTGATTTCCACCTGCAACCGCACCGAATTCTATCTGGTAGGACCCGATGCGCGCTTGGCGTTCGATCGCTTGGAAGCGCACCTCGCAGATACCATCAAAGTCCATCACATCGCTAAGCCGCATTTCTATCGGATGGAAAAATCCGCCGCCGCCCGCCACCTCTGCCGCGTCGTCTGCGGGCTGGACTCGATGATGCTAGGAGAAACCGAGATCTTCGGCCAGGTAAAGCACGCCTATCAGGCAGCTCTCGAGGCAGGCTCCACCGCCACCGTCCTCAATAAATTATTTCAACGCGCGTTCGGCGTCGGCAAAAAAGTCCGCACCGAAACCACCATCCAAACCGGTTCCACCTCGGTCGGCAACGTCGCCGTGGATCTGGCGGAAAAAATCTTCGGCCACCTCAAAGACAGCCAAGTCATGATCCTGGGCGCAGGAGAAATGAGCCGCATCACTGCGCAAAGCCTCGTTTCCCGTGGCGCCCGCTCGATTTTTGTCAGCAACCGCTCATACGATCGCGCCGTCGAACTCGCTAACGATATGGGCGGCCAGGCCGTGCGCTTCGACGATTGGCAAAGCGTGCTCGAACGCGTGGATATCGTGATTTCCTCGACAGGCTCGCCACACGCCATCATCCGCCGCGCCGATGTGGAAAAAGCCCGCCGCGCACGGAAATTCCGACCCTTGTTTTTTATCGATATCGCCGTCCCTCGTGACATCGATCCCGCTGTCGGCGAGATCGAGGAAGTCTATCTCTACGACATCGATACGCTTGAGCAACTCGCCCAAGAAGCCCGCTCACGCCGCCAGCAACAAATAGATGATTGCGAACGCATCATTGACGCCGAACTGGCAAAATTGAACCTTCCCGGCACCTAAGATGATTGAACCATCCCCCACCCTCTTTCTGGTTGGCACGCGCGGCAGCGAATTGGCACTGGTGCAAGCCGCAGCCACCGAAGCCACTCTCGCCGCCGCGTTTCCCGATCTGCAAATCGAACGCCGCATCATCAAAACCACCGGCGACCGCCGCACCGATGTCGCACTGGCCGACGTAGCGAAGGCCGAAGGAATTTTCGACAAGGGCGTCTTCATCAAAGAGCTCGAACAAGCACTCGACGACGGCTCGATCGATATCGCCGTTCACAGTCTCAAAGATCTTCCGACCGTTCTGGAACCCCGTTTTGCCTTGGCTGCCGTGCTGCCTCGCGCCGGCGTCCGCGATGTCCTGGTCACTCGCGGCAGCTGCGGATTCGACGCCCTTCCAGCCGCTGCCCGTGTCGGAACCAGCAGCGTCCGCCGCGCAAAACAAGTCGAATTCCTGCGCCCCGACCTACAAGTCGTCGATCTCCGCGGCAACGTGCCAACCCGCTTGCAAAAACTCGCCACCGGCGAAAACCATGATGCGATCCTCCTCGCCGAGGCAGGCCTCGTGAGACTCGGATATTTGCCGGAAACTCCCGCGGACGACGGCCCCGAACCGATCCTCGACATGCCAGGTCTATTCGCGCTGCGCCTCGAGGAACACGTGTTTTTCCCCGCCGCCGGACAAGGAGCCATCGGGCTGGAAATCCGCGCCGATGATTCGCGCAGCCGCGTGCTCGCAGAAGCCATCGGCCATCAAGAAACATGGTTGCGAGTTACCGCTGAGCGCGAATTTTTGCGCTTGCTGGACGCCGGTTGCCACACTCCCGTCGGCGTTTTCTCATTTCTAACCAACGGCGAAATTCGCCTTCAAGCCCGGGTTTTCCCAGAAGCTGGCGGTCCACCGTTATCCGGCGAAGCGCGCGGCAAGGATCCTCTAACCGTCGCCCAATCCCTATTCGAATCTCTCTCATGAAATCCTCTGGAATCTGTTACCTCGTCGGCGCCGGCCCCGGCGATCTTGGCCTCGTCACCTTGCGCGCCAAGGAACTCATCGAGCATGCTGACGTGCTGGTTTACGACGCATTGAGCAGCCCGGAACTCCTACAATGGACGAAACCCGGCTGCGAAAAAATCAACGCCGGCAAACGCGCCAGGGACCATGTGCTCACACAGCAAGAAACCAACGCTCTAATCGTTGATAAAGCCAAAGCCGGCAAGTCGGTAGTGCGCCTCAAAGGTGGCGACCCAATGATTTTCGGCCGCGGCGGTGAAGAAGCCGCCGAGCTCGCCGCCGCTGGCGTCCGCTTCGAAATCGTCCCCGGTATCAGCTCAACCATCGCCGGCCCGGCCTATGCGGGCATCCCGGTCACCCACCGCGATCACAATACGCAGCTCACCATTTTCACCGGCCACGAAGACCCGACCAAAGGTTTCAGCTCGATCGATTACGCCCAACTCGCCAAAGCCCCCGGCACCAAGGTTTTCGTCATGGGCGTCGCCCGCCTGCGTGAAATCTCCAGCTCATTCATCGAACACGGAGCCGCTCCGGAAACCCCAATCGCACTCACCCAATGGGCCACCACCGGTGCCCAAAAAACCATCGTCGGCACACTTTCTAACATCGCCGACATCGCCGACCGCGAAAATTTCGGCTCACCCGCCGTGGCATGCATCGGCACCGTGGTGAATGAACGCGAAAAGATCAATTGGTTCGAAAAACGCCACTTGTTTGGCAAACGCATCGTCGTCACCCGCACCCGCGAACAAGCGGGAGAACTCAGTAAATCCCTCCGCGATCTCGGCGCGGATGTCGTCGAGCTACCGACCATCCGCATCGAGCACCCGGAAGACCGCCAAAGCTTTGCCGAACTCGTCACCCATGCCCACGAATACGACTGGCTCGTCTTCACCAGCCCGAATGGCGTCGAGCGCTTCTTCGATGCGTTTTTCTCCAGCTATCCGGACGCCCGCAGTCTCGGAAACCCACGCATCGCCGCCATCGGCAATGGCACTGCGAAAAAAATCCAGGAATACCGTTTCGCCGTGGACCTCATTCCCGATCGTTTCGTCGCCGAAGGCTTGATCGATGCCTTCAAAAAAGAATCCATCGAGAATCTAACCATGCTGTGGGTCAAGGCCGCCGAATCGCGCGATGTGATCTACGACGGCCTAACCGCCCTCGGCGCAATCGTCGATGAATGCATTGCCTACCGCACCGTCCCGGAAACCGAAGACCCCACCGGCGCGAAAGCCCGCCTCGCCGAACAGGGTGCAGACATGATCACCTTCACGTCGGGCTCCACCGTCGATCACTTTTTCGACCTTGGCCTCGATTGGCCCGAAGGCTGCGTCGCGGGCAGCATCGGCCCGGTCACCAGCGAAACACTCCGCAAACATGGCGTGCAACCCGCGTTCGAAGCAAATCCCCACGACATCCCCGGCCTCACCGCAGCCATCGTAAAATACTTCAAGAAAAACCCCTAAAACAAGCGACTCACCATTGACCGTTAAGAAATCGCCGCAATCTTATCACTCAACTCACACCCCACCCTAACTAACACCATGAACTCACGCCGTAACTTCCTCTTTAAACTCGCCCTCTCCGCCGGCACTCCGGCTCTCCTCTGCAACCGCGCGTTTGCCCAAGCAACTCCTGCCGGGATCAAACTCGAAGAATCCGATCCCGTCGCCACCGCCCTCGGCTACAAAGAAGACACCACGAAAGTGGATGCTCAGAAATACCCTCAACACAAAGTTGAGCAAGTATGCTCGGGTTGCGCACTCTATCTCGGCAAACCCGGCGAACCCTCCGGTCCCTGCTCGGTCTTCGCTAACAAAATCGTCACCGCCAACGGCTGGTGCGCAACCTTCGTGCTAAAACCCGCTGCTCCTGCCGCTCCTGCCGCTCCTGCGACTCCTGCGACTCCTGCGAAGTAACACCCCGAGGAGCGGCGGAACGTGCCCGCCGATGCCCTTGAAAAGCCAATGAGGTAAGCAAAACACTTCCCCATCATCCCACATGATCAAGGCGAACAAGTTTCGCCTCTCCGCTGCACCCAAGAGTTGACTCCACCCGGGCCACTATTGTTCATTCGCACAAGCAATGTCCGCCTTACCTGCTGATTCCAAACCGCTGATCATGACGCCCCATCAGGCGCTCCAGCAGTATTTTGGATTCTCCGGATTTCTCGACGGCCAGGAGGAAGTGATTTCTAGAATCGTCTCCGGCCGGGACGGCTTGGTTGTCATGCCCACCGGCGGCGGCAAATCGCTGTGTTTTCAAATCCCTGCGCTGTGTTTCAGCGGCGTGACACTGGTGATTTCACCGCTCATCGCGTTGATGAAAGACCAGGTGGACGCCCTCGTCGCCCGTGGCATCGCTGCCACCGTGATCAACTCCACACTCAGCTGGCCCGAGCAAAAAGATCGCCTCGATGCCATGCGCGACGGCGATTACAAACTCGTCTATGTCGCGCCGGAGCGCTTCCGCGCCGAGAGCTTCCTCAACGCCCTCCAAGGCATCGAAATCTCGCTCTTCGCCGTGGACGAGGCCCACTGCCTCAGCCAGTGGGGTCACGATTTCCGCCCCGACTACCTCCGCCTCGGAAAATCGCTGATTAAAATCGGCCGCCCCCAATGCGTCGCACTCACCGCCACCGCCACACCGATCGTCCGCGAGGACATCTCCACCGTGCTCGGCCTGCGCGAACCGTTCGAACAAGTCAGCGGATTTTCCCGGCCCAACCTCTCGCTTGCCATCAGCGCCGTGGACAAATCCGCTCACAAAGACGAGCGAATGAAAGCCGTGATCGCCGCTCACAAGACCGGCATAATCTACTGCGCCACCCGCAAAAAAGTCGAAGCCGTTTCCGAAACCATCGCCAGTTGGGGGCTCAAATGCGTCGCCTACCACGGCGGCATGAACGACCAAGAACGCGTCCGCACTCAAGAAGCGTTCATCCAACGCAAAGCGGATATCGCCGTGGCCACCAACGCTTTTGGCATGGGCATCGACCGCGCCGACGTGCGCTTCGTGATCCATTACGAGGTTCCCGGCAGCGTGGAAGCCTACTATCAGGAAGCAGGCCGCGCCGGCCGCGATGGTGAAACCGCCGTTTGCGAGTTGCTTTTCAACTATGCCGACACCCGCACCCAAGAGTTTTTCATCGAAGGCGCCAACCCCACCGCCGCATCCATCCGCGCGATCTATCAATATCTACTCAGCGAGGCGGACCGCGAATATGAGGTCCACCGCACTCTCGAAGAAATCGCCGACGGCGCGGATGTGAAAAACTCGATGTCCGTGGGCAGTGCCCTGTCCGTGCTCGCTCGCGGCGGCTACATCGAACGATTCGATATTCCAAAAAAACGCATGCGCGGAACCCGCTTGTTGAAACCCGACGTGCTCACCCGCCAACTCAACCTCGACGAGGCCGCCATCGAGGAAAAAGACCGCCGGGATCGGGAAAAACTTAAGGCCATGGTCGAGATGTGCTACTCACGCGTCTGCCGCCAAAAGTGGATTCTCAACTACTTCGGCGAAGCCGATGCCGGTGTCTGCGGATCGTGCGATGTCTGCCGCGAGGACGGTGCCGGCGACCTCCGCGCACCGAACGCCGAAGAGGAAATCATCGTGAAAAAAGCACTCAGCGGAGTCGCACGCATGTCACGCCGCACCCGCGACGGCTGGGAAGCACGCTTCGGCCGCGGCCGCATCGTCCAGATGTTAGTCGGCAGCAAATCCCAGGAAATCATTTCCGCAAAACTCGACCAACTCACCACCTACGGCATCCTCCGCGACAAAGGCGCAGGCTATCTCAACGGCCTGATGCGTTCCCTATCAGACGCCGGACTCGTCTGCACCATCACCAGCGGCGAGTTCCCACTCATGACGCTTACCCCGCTCGGCGAAAAAGTCATGCGCGGCGAGTCCACCTTCCAACTCATCTGGCCGGATCCCGAAGCTGGACGCAAAGAAATCGCCCTCAAAGACCACGGCCACGACGCCCAACTCTACACAATGTTGCGCGATCTACGCGCCAGAATGGCAAAACGCGAAGACGTGCCAGCCTACGTGATTTTCACCAACAAAACCCTCGAAGCCCTCGCCCGCTTTCAACCGATCAACACCGAGGAAGCCCTACACCTTCCCGGCATCGGCGCAGCAAAAGTCCAACGCTACGCCGAGCCCTTTCTGGAGTCAATCCGCCTCTGGAAAAACTCCCGCCGCAAATAAGCTCCCCTACGAAACGACCGCTTGTAGCGGCGCATCCATGATTGCCTTCGGCTAAATCCAATGTTCATCACATCCACCACTCAAACGCTCACGAAGCTCCTCGCCAAATGGCGTAAGGTCATCCTTCGTCATCACACCGCTGTTGAGCATCATGAATGAGTGCAAGTGAAACTTCGATCATGATTGAACTCTGATGAGTCGGACATACACGGCGGATTGCGGCACGTTTGATCAAGCACTTGAAAAGCGCCTCCAGCACCTTGCGGATCGGTTAGAGCGTGATCGGCCGGGGTGGTATGACCGTGCAGGAAGTCCGCGAACGATTGGAGGTTTTGCTTTGCCATCCATGGTGCGCTCCAATTCATCAGATCGGTGAAGTTAACATCGGCGGTGAGATCTTGGTGACCAGGATTTTGATAGATGTCTTGTCCGACGAGCCGCTGTTGGAAGAGGTACGCTCGGAGCGTTCCTTGCGGCCTACGGAGATAGAGGTCGTCGGCCGTGGAGCCGTAATCAATCGTCAGCATGCGCCCGGCTTGCCAATGCGGCAGCCAATTTTGAAGCCATCGACCGTAGGAATCATGCACCTCGATCCATTGCCGCGGCGGGTGGGAATCGGCAAATCCAGACGATTCCGGCAATGGCGCGGGCGGCATTAGCGATTCCGTGGCATTTCCTTGGGCATCGAACACAACGGTAAGCTCGCACCAGCCAGCGTCGGATTTTTGGAATCGGCGCACGGGAAAGGCATCGACGAGTTCGTTGGAAAAAATCACCGCCCGGCCGCTGCAGGCCGCCAGCACCGCCTCCGGTGACGTGTGCCAGACCGCCAGGCCGCCGAGTCGGTTTTTCTGCAGATCGGCGAGAGGTGTGGACGTTTCCACCAAGTGGAGGCGTGTTTTCCAGCGGATGTGCCATGGCAGGCATTTCCGCACGGCGGCAGCGAGCGTTCCTTCACCGGGGCCGATTTCGATCAAATCCCGGCACCCGGTTTCGCGCAATGCGCGGGTAGCCCAAGCGGCGATGGCCTTCGCCGGGGCCGCCGAGAGCATGGGTGCGGTGGTAAAATCCCCTCTCTTCCCCACCCCGCTGATCCGCCGCGAATAATACCCGCTCTCCGGATCATGCAGTGCGCGCTGCATGAATTCTTCAAACGGAATGGGATTCGGTGAGCGCATGATCTATACAAAACAACCGCGATCCTTGCGGAGCGCGGTTGTTTGGAAATTTTTGATTGGCCGGGAGCCGATCACTCAGCAATCGGGGTGGTGGCGGCATTCGCAGCGGCGGTGCGCGCCTTGCGAATCATACTATTGACGGTTTCGGAGGGCTTGGCACCAACCGAAAGCCACTTGTCTGCCAGCGAGAGATCGATCGTAAAATTGGTGCCTTCTTTAAGTGGATCGTAGGTGCCAAGTTGTTCGATATAACGTCCGTCACGACGCTTGCGGCTATCGACGGCGACAATTTTATAATAAGGGCGGTCCTTAGTGCCCTTGCGGTTGAGACGTAGTGATACTGACATGGTGGAACTCCGGTGAGCTCGCCCGGATTGCGGGCGGGCGTGGAAATTGAAAGATCCGCAGAGCATTGCCAAGCAGAATCTTGAGGAAAATTGCGAATAAGGTCAAATTTCCTCCAGCCAAGCCGCGTCCGGCATGGCATACGGGCGGTAGGGTTCCAGCGTCCCAAGGTGTTCGTTGTAGAACAAGGCTCGGTGAAGCCCGAGGGTGGAGGCGGCTGGGGAATCGATGAGGTTAGCGGAATCGTTGGCGCTCATTTGGAACAACACGCGCATTTCAATCTCAGCCATCAGTTTCCGTGGAATCCAGCGGCTGACGTTGTTCCAAGTGTCCGTGCTGGCCACCACGTGCATGCCGCAGGGGCCGCCCTCACTCAGCAAATCCGCGAACACCTTCGACGGACTCGCAGCAGGCTCTGCATCATCCATTGAGAATTTGAACTCATCATCAGGCCGGAGCACTTTGAAGCGCTGGAGGTCATGAACCAGCAGGAAAACCTCGGGAGCATCGCGACCGGATGTCGGGATGCGGGCGGTGAGTGCATCACCGAGGTCGGCCATCAATCCGGCCACTTCGGCAGGACCACCGATGCGGATGCGCTGTTGCAGGGATACGGCGAGTTGGTTGAAAATGGTGACGCCCCCGGGCTCGGCAGCGTGGGGATGGAGCACGACAAACTCGACTCCGCCCGCAGGATATTGCGCAGCGAGCGAAACCATCGTGATGGAAAGCAACGAGAGCGAGTGCTCGACCGACTGGCCGATGGCTAACAGGTGACTTCCGCTCTGGCGTTGGAATACCGCCTCGGTGGGGCCTTTGATCGAATTTGGCGCGCCCAGCCATGCCCGCGCTGCAAGCGGACGCGTGGTGGGGCGGCTGCGAATCAGCGCGTTCAACTCCGGATTATCTCGCACATCAGCAGGTGCATTGCCTTCAAAAATGATTGGAGGTGGCGGTAGTTTCGCGACCTGTGCCGCCCGAGCGGAAACATGATTCAACACCGCATCACGTTCGTCTTCCGGTAGCCAGACGATTTGAAACGGACTGTTAGCAGCGAGCGCGCCGGCCTGGTCGTTGTAGATTCCCTCCCCTGGCCGCGTGAGCAAACGCGGTGCGGGATTGTCGTCATCCATGATCAAATGGGCGTCAGTTTCATTGCACTGAAGCGCGATGCGGATGACCATCTGGCCAAGAGTCGCGCGTGCCAGCGTGTAGGCACCACCGAGTGTCTGTGAACCAAGAATGACATGGATGCCAAACGCACGGCCTTGGCGCACAATGCGGTCTAACAAAAGCGAAGCCTCTTGCGCAACGGCATCGTCTTCGGTGAAAAACTCCTGGAATTCGTCGATTATCAACAAGGTGCGCGGAAGGGGTTCACCTCCCGAGGAACGCTTGTAGCCCGGCACATCCTGCGCTCCGACACGGCGGAACATCTCGCCCCGACGTTTCAACTCGGCATCCACCCGTTGCAACACGCTGAGCGCGAATTCACGGTCGCTCTCGATGGCAACGACCCTGGCGTGCGGCAGATGTTTCACCGCATAACATTTGAATTCGACGCCCTTCTTGAAGTCCACCAGATAGAACTCCACCTGATCCGGACTGCACCACTGGGCGAGGTTGGTGATGATGACATGAAACAAGGTGGACTTTCCCGAACCGGTTTTCCCTGCGACGAGCACGTGCTGACGAGTGCCCTTGCCGATGGTGAGCATCTGGAGTTTTTTGGCCCCGGTCCGGCCTACCGGAACGCGGAGCTCCTCGCTGGTATCGGAACTCCAAAACTCATCCGCCGACGGCGCGATCTGGGAATAGGGCACCTGCACCCGGTTGGAGTCCACACTGGCTTTTCCGATGCGGTGCACGAGATGGATCGAATCCTGAAGCGATGGCGGTGGATCGAAAACCACAACCTTCGCGCCGGCCGGAGCTCCTGCCAGAAGAAACACACCTTTCTGATAGATCAACCGCTGACAGGTGCGGCGCAGCTCGTCCATCAGGGCTTGATCCAGCGATGGCTGGCGTAAATCGTATTGAATCAGGAGATGCACACCACAGCGCGCACCACTCGATGCGATCGAACGGAGACGTTTCATCGCAACGTCGCTGAAGCCCGCTGGAAAGCCGGCGATGACGATGAATCGGTATTTCTCGGCAATAGTGCCCGCTTGTTCATTGTAGGCATTGATGTCCGGAAACTCATCGCGCAGATACATCTGAATGACTTTTTCGATGTGATCATTGACCTCAGCGAGACGTTCCTCGATGTGCGTGCTCTGGGTCCAAATGCGGTGATGGATCAGGGTTTCCTCGTAATCCGCTAGATGCATCAAGCCGGCGAAATCCTTGCCGAGACCGACGGGATCAATGAATACAAACGAGGCGCGGCCCGGCGGATGGGATGCCAGCAATCGCAAAGCAACGACTGCGAGCACTTTGGCGGCCGCTCCATCATTCGCACTATCGCTTTCGATCAGAAGCGATCCCTGATCCGGAAAGGCAAGCGCGAACGGAACAGTGAAATGACCACCGCCAGGTGAAATGAATCCGGCACCACCGGGAAGCCCGCCGGCTAGATGCTGGACATCCACCTCAATGCTGCCGATTCTAATCGCCAACGGTGCCGTATGCGGAGCCTCCCATGAGGCACAAGTCTCGTGAGTCCATGACGGAAAATTCTGAAGTGACGATCGATCACTTGAAACCAGCGCCTCTGACAGCGGTAGTATATCGTTTGCCCATGTTTGGGCCAATTCACGCAGAGAAGCCTCAAACTCCGCATCAATCCTTGATTTTTCGATTTGCTGAGTGGCTTCAAATTCGCGCTGATTTTCGGAGAACTCCTGATGTGCGAGGCTTATCGCGCTTTCGTGTGCCGCGTTGATCGCGGCGATCTTTCGTTGGTGAATTCGCTCCAATCTGCTAGAAATCCGTGCGAATTGTTCGTCGAGTCTGCGTTGGCCATCCGCCATGCTGGAACGCCATTCGCCGTCGGATTCGCGGAAAGTCTCACTTAGGTTGCGGCCTTCCTCCAGTTGTTCGCCTTTAATCTCCGCAGTCAATGCTGCTAGGCGGGCAGCCGATTGTTTATAAGAAACAATTTCCAGATTGCGCGCGGCAGCAAGCTGGGCAGCACACTTGCGGATGACAGGCTGGGCGCTTAACAAAGCGATGATCCAAAGCGCGAGCAGAGCGCCCTCTGCGATCAGGAACGATGGCAACATCTCGCGCAGGCCGTCACCACCCGCTCGAAGGCCATACCAAACATGCATGGCCACAATCACCGTTGTTAGAAACCACAAGGGAATGAAGCGAAACAATTTCACCAAAGGCATCGAAGCTGCGGCATCGGCGTCGGCGCGGACTTGATCTAACATTTCCAACAACGCCTCACGAGCTTTCTCCGGACTATCAAACTCCTCGCCGTCCGGTAACTGTTCACGCTTGACCTCAAAACGTCCGGCGATCAGGGACCGGAAAGTCTTCAATGATCCGAGGATCCGTTTCTGAAGGTCTCGACGCACTCCGCGATCCGCCACCAATTGCCCGGTGAATTCCGCGTGGCTGGCAGTTGCCTGATCGAGTTCGTGCTGGCGCGTCTGGCGGTTGTGCATGATCTCGCCTTGCGCCTTGCCAATCCTGCGATCCTTGGCTTCCTGAATCCGTCGGGCGAGCGAGGATTTGCTAGCGTGATAAGCCTGCTGAATTTTCGCGGAGCGCGATTCCATGGCGATCTGCACCCGCACGATCTGCTCGTTTAAAATCCCGGAAATTTCCTGAATGCGCATCTCCAGCTTGCGCTCGTCCGATTCTGCATGCTGCTGGGCCTCGCGCCAAAGGACGGATAGGCTCGCTGCCTTCGTCTTCATCAAGGCCAACTCGGTGGCTGTGGTTCTGGAAACGCCGGATTTCAAGCGTTCCAGATCAGCACTCACCGAGCGCGGGTCGATGGCATCAGTCGCAGTCTGCATGAATTTTGATTAACAATTGATCCAGTTCCTCAAGGATTTTCAGAGTCGAGCCAACACTACGGTCTAACTCTGCTAGATACAAGCTTTCGAACTCAGCGGCCTTCTGATCACGCCATGAGTTACGGGTTTCCTCCCAGCGCGACATGAGCTGACGGGTGGCCATGGAGAGCAGCCCCCTGCTGCCGGACGCACTCATGGCGGCCCTCCTTCATTCAAAAGCTCCGTCGCTGTAGGTGCCACGGGTTTCACTGTTGGGCCCTTTTCCGCATACGCCTGAAGGGCCTTGATCGATTCCCCCAGCGAATGGATTCCTTTCGGCAGATGGAGGCCGACCAGAAAAAACATCGGATCGAGCTGCCGAAGCATCGGCGTGACACGATTATCGTAAGCTTGCCGCCATTTTTTCAGAACGAGGTTTTTCGCCTCGGCCTCCTCAACGCGTCTTTTGGCTTTGAGGATCGCCATTTTATGAAACATATGGCTTTCCTTCGGACGTGTGATCATGGCGTTGTAATACTCGGCTTCCGCCTGATTGAGTTCCTTGGTCCGCTGCTTCAACTGGCGTGACCAGAAATTCGTTCTATCCACATCCAGCCATGTGCGCGTGCGCCTCACTTCGCTTTCGGCATCTTCGAGCGCGACGCGCGCTTTTTCTACGTATTGAATCAAATCCGCGCGAAACGCCTCAAGCGCGTCAATTGAGGAAACTTTTACCTGATCGGACATAGCGGGAATTTCATGACCTTATCGCTGATCAAGGTATTGCTGAATGCGGTCGGCCTTGCGCAGCAGATAGGGAGTGTGGCGCTCGGAGAGTTCAAGGAAGGACTTAAGGGTCTTCATCAGCTGCACGAACTCACCTGAAAACTTCTCCTGCTCTTGGTCTTGCCACGTATCGCCAAGAGCGGTGAAGCGTGCCATGAGCGAGGCGGATCGCTCCCGCAAATCGCCGTTGAATCGTTTTAGCTCCGCCGCAAAACGGCGGACCTCCTCAGGATCGATGATGGCTTGGGACATGGTGCTTTCGTGCGGATAGCGTGAAGATCATGCGGCCTACAGATGACGCCGCAATCCTGAAAATCAAAATCCGGGTTCAGCACATCCGTATTGGGAAAATCAATCGCAACGCCCTCATTCCTGAGCATCCGGACGGGCGATGAGGGAGGAGAATCGATCTTCGAGCTGCGCGAGGATTTCCAAATCCTCGACCTTACCGCCCTCAGCCGTGGTGATGTAGAGGGTGTCCATGGCCACGCCTTTTTCCGTGCAAATCCGAGCGTGAGCGGTGTTGAGACCATACGAATTAACGGTGTGGAACAGGTCATGAAGCAATCCAATGCGGTCCAGCGCCTGAAGCTCGACGGTCGTGCATGTCGGGTGCAGCTCGTTGCTGACGAAAGCGCGAACCGGGACCGGAATCTCATGGTCGTTGCGCGGCTTGAGAAAATTGACACGTCTGCGGAGGTAGCGCTCAGGTTCATAAGCCTCGGCGGCGATAATATCCTCGAAGGTTGCTAGAAAACGCTTGCGGGTGCCAGCGTTAGAGACTGCTTCGAAGTTGGTGGTGCAAACGCGGAAGATGTTGACGACGATACCATCGGTGCGAGTAAAAAGATCTGCAGATAGAATGTTGATTTGTTCCGAGGCAAGAGCGCAGCAAACTTTTTCGAGTAACAACGGCCGATCACGCGTAGCGAGCACGAGCTCGGTGTAGCCTTTATCGGTATGGTCGATCCATTTGATGCATGAGGCGAAAGGGTCTTTTTTCGTATCCTCGCGTTGTAAGAAATGACGGACAGTGCGCACTTGCGTGACGATCTGCGAGGCTTGGCGGAAATGAAATGCTTGGGCAGGCATGCGCTCGAAGTGGCGCTCAACATCCGGATGATAATCTTCCCGCATCATTCCAATGACTTCGTCACGCAAGGCGATTCGATCAGCATCAAGTTTTTCCGAATATTTTTCACGCCCGCTTTCGAGGAAGGTGCGGGTGGCGGAGTGGAGTTGGATCATCAGGCTTTCCTTCCAACCGGTCCATGATTCCGGGGAAGTGGCATTGGAATCAGCGAACGTGAAGAGAAACAACGCGTCTAAGTTAGAGGTGTTTTTGACAATCAAGGCAAACTCACCGATCACTTCGGGATCATCGAGATTGCGAGTGGTTGCGGTGCGCCAAAACGTCAGGTGGTTGTCCACGAGAAACATGATCAAGGTCCGCCGGGCACTGCGGATTTGCAGGCGCGTGCACAGGCGGGCGGCAAGCATGGCCGAGCCGTCGATGTGCTCGCGGACGTTTTCCGCGCGTCCGGTATCATGCAAAATGACAGCCAGATAAAGCGCGTAGGAATCTTCGATTTCGTGAAACAAACGTCGATAGATCTGGCGTCGCGGATTGGTTTCCGAGACCAGTTGATCGAGTTGATCCGCGCAGCGGAGCGTGTGCTCGTCCGCCGTGTATCGATGGAAAAACTCGTGTTGGACGAGACAATCAAGTGCGCCGAACTCCGGCAGATAGCGACCGAGAAAACCAATTCGATGCATGAGCCGCAAAATGTGCGCAACCTCGCCTTTGCGCTCAAGAATCGCTTGGAAAATCAGGCGGTTGGTCTTGGAGTAGCGAAATGGGCGGTCGATATCGTCCCAATGGGCGGCGATAAGACGGCGGATCTGCGGGCTAAGTTTGAGGTTTCGGACCTGGCAATGCTGGAAGAGTCGCATCAAACGACTCGGATCTTCCCTGAAAATATCCTGGTTCGCGGGAAAAAGGCGACCGTCACGGGCGATGAATCCGTCGAATTCCTCACGGCTTTTTTTGCGGAACGTGAGGAACGAGCGGATGCCGGATTCGGCGCGGGTATCCTCTTCGATCTGAAAGGATTCCATCAACGAAGTGGTGTGTTGATAGATGTGGCGCGTGTGCCGATAGTAATCACGCATGAAAGCCTCGGTACTGCGCAAAATATCGCGCTGAGGATAAGCAAATGCGCTCGCCACCACACCTTGAAGTTGGAGCGTGAGTTGATCGGTCCCCTTGCCCGTGTGATAGTGGAGTTCGTTGCGGACCCGGTGGATGAAATCATAAGCTTCCTCAATCTCGCGGCAGGCGGAAGCGGTTAGGAGTTTTTTTTCAACGAGATCTTCGAGTTGCGCACTGCCGGTTTTCACCCGGGCAACCCATTGCATGCTGTGATAGTCACGCATGCCACCGCAGCCCTCTTTGACGTTAGGCTCCTGCAGAAAAACCGTGTGCGAGTATTTTTCATGCCGACTGCGCAGGTCTTGACGACGGCGATCGAAGAACGCCTGCTGGCCTTTATCAATGCATTCTTTAGCGAATTTTGTTTGAAATTGCTCAAACAAAACGATGTCACCACTAATCAGTCGGGCGTCCATCAGTGAGGTTTTGTTTTCCTGATCCAGCCTGGCCTGCTGCACACATTCGTCGATCGAGCGACAAGCGTGACCGACTTTAAAGCCGACATCCCAAAGAAGATAAAGCACATCCTGAACGAGCTCTTGTAGCGGCAGCGGAAGTTTGTTAGACGCGCGAGGCAGCAGAAATAACAGATCAATGTCCGAGCGTGGATTTAGCAAACTGCGGCCGTAACCGCCGGTGGCGACCAGCGCGATGGGCAAGGCGGGCTGCTCTTTGCGGGAATTGAGGGAAGCTTCGAGAATCGAGGATAGCAGGGTGTCGATGAGCACCGCCCGGTCTCGCGCGATTTCAAGGCCGCCCGCTTCTGAACGATGATGCTCGAGAATGCGTTGTTCCTCGATTTTCAGAAACTCTTTGTAAAGAGCGATGCGCTCCGCCTGCGTCAGCTGGCCTTCGATGGCGGGCTTAAGGGCTTCACGGGCATGTTGATGGAGCGTTTGGAGATAGTCAGGCATGTAGAGCAGGCAGAAAGAGTGCAGCGGTAGACGGCAAGGTCAAGCGGAGTGCGCCATATGGGTGCCGACCCGGGCATAAAGCTCGGTTTGCCGCGAAGAGAAGTCGGCCAAATCGGCGGCGAGTTGGACGGCACCGGGTTCGAAGAGCGTGATCGTGGAAGATCCACCAAATGCGAAAAACCCTTTCTCAGCGCCCTTTTCCACCGCTTGTCCGGGGGCGAACGTCTGACGGATGGTGCCCACGCAGGTCGCACCGATTTCCAGAAGCAGCACCATGCCGAAGCGCTCGGTTTGCAGAGGCGTGATCGCCCGCTTGTTTTGCCAGAGATAAGCCAACTGCTTGCGTAGAGCGATCGGCGACACCGAAAACAACGGACCATTGATTATCCGTGTTTCGCCCGGCACACCCGCCGCCGGAAAATGAAAACGGTGGTAATCGACCGGGCAAAGCCGCGAGAGCACCAGCACACCTCCAGCGTACTTCGCCGCTAGATCGGCATCGCCAAGCAGTCTTGCCAAATCGAATTTCTGACCTTTCACAAACACTCCCTCGACCGCAGACGCCCGCGCAAACCCGAGATGGCGGCCGTCCGCCGGAAAAACAACGCGCGATTCATCGGGATCCACCGGCCGGGCGGAGGGCTTGAGTTTGCGGAAAAAAAACTCGTTAAAACTGCCATAAGAAGTAGCCGTATCCGCAAACTCCGCAGGGTCTAGGCCATATTTCGCAATGAATGGACTAACTCGTGCCGCAGATTTCGGCGTGCTCATCCGGCCACCATACCAAGCGGAAAAAAATGGCCGCTTGACCATCGCCGCGAGCGCGAGCGCACCGAGTGGATGCCCATACGTCCAACGCAAAAACCCCTCGCCGTAAACTTCTTCGACTTCGAGTTTACCGCTGTGACGGTTGAAATAATGGATTGCTTCCACGCCGGACTTCTAAGTGCCGTCGGACGGGACCGCAAGAGCAGCGTGACGATGACCATTTCCCCCCCGCTGCCTGCCGCTGCATGCATTCACAATCCCATCCTCAAAAAAAACATGGCCTGAGGTTTTTATTGATTCCCTGAATTGTAATGGCTTAGGATCGCGCCCCGCCGCTTTGAGTCTTGGCATTTTCGCCCAGAACGCTGATTTAACGGCATAATTTCCACTCACGACGCGATGAATCCAGACCGAGCAACTCTCAATTTTCTCAACAGTTTCCCGGAAGACTCCCGGAAACGCGGTGAAATGCTCCAAAAAGATGGCGCAGTCACCCAGATTTTCGGCAACCACCTTTTTATTCAAGGTCGCGTCGAAGACGAAACCGGCATTTTCCGCACGAGCCTCCGCCTCCAAGGCAATCGTTGGTTCGGTTCTTGCACCGCCGAAGACGAGATCATCGCCGGGGCCTGCCAATATGCCACCATGATGGAGCGCATGCACCGCGGCGAAGATCTCCCTGAATCCCCCAACGAATTCGACGACACCCCAGTGCTCGACATCATCGAGGAGAAACTCGGTCGCGAACTCGATGACAAGGAAGCCGATTTCGTCACCAAAATCGAAAAGCGTTACCGCCGCTACGTGATCGAAGGCGAATTGCACGACCATGACATGGTCCGCATCAGTCCGCGCTGGGAAATCACCACCTACGAACCGCTCGAACTCTGGCCGATGCCCCCCGGGGACATCATGGAGTTCTGGAACTACATCGCCTACGCCTTCTATAAGAAAAAACTCCCCTACCCCGAGTTCATGAGCGTGATCACCGATCTCGGTCACGTGCAGAAAAAAATGGCAGACTGGGAGCAAGAGCGCGAAGTCGCCGCTTGGTATGACCGCATCGAGCAGGTCAACGAGCGCCCACCACAAGATGAACCCCTCACCGTCGCCTTCCGCCTAGTCGCCACCATTAACGAGGCCCGCATCGAGGTAAAGGAAACCAAAGCCGCCTCGTGGCTCCAACTCCGCGAGAAAAACGACATCGAGAATTACGTCAACCTCCACCACGAAGGCGCGCTCCTCATGGATGCCCAAAGCCAAACGCTGTGGGAACACTACCTCGCCTTCTATCGGAAATACGGCGATACCACCCTCGATTTCGATCAAGAGGAATCTTGCCGCTTCATGAACCGGGTCTTCCGTCAACCCGCACTCAAAGGCTACATCGTCAACCTCGACGAAAAGGAATTCAAGGTCGTCGAGGACGCTCTCAGCTGGGTCTGCGAAGACGATCCATACGACGGCAAAAGCTTCGCCCTGCAACTCATCACCGCCAGCGGCGAAAATGTCTCCCACTCGGTCCGCCTCCTCCCCGGCCGCAAGGAATTCTATCAATCCGATGAAACCGTCTTCCCCGGTCCGCCACGCTGGCTCGAGGAAACCGATGTGATGCCCCGCTACCTGATTCCAAAACGTGTCATCGATTCTCTCGAAGGTGTTGAATTCCTTCGTAAAATCGGCGCATCCCTGCCGGAATCCCTTAAAAAACGCGTCATCGACCTCGAACTGAAACCCAAGTTCGAAATGAAACTCATCGCCGGCCTCACCGCCGCCGAAACCGAGCACCTCGTCATCGACGTCACCGCCATCGAGACCAAAGGCCGCCGCACCGAACGCTTCACCAAAGAAGGCTGGGAGCTCGCCGAACAAATCCCAGTCAAAGGCAAACAACTCCTGCGCTTCGCCCGCGAAGCACTCTATCCGGTGCCGCCCATCCTCGATGATATGGGCCTCTCCTATGACGAGAAACTCCTCTCGTTCAAATCACGCATCACCAAACAATTCCCCGAGCGCTTCGCCGAGTGGATCAAGGCAATGCCGGAAAATATCGAACTCGATATCGACCTCCGCCTGAAATCCATCCTCGCCGATCCTGTCACCGCCGCCGTCCGCTTCGAAGTCGTCGGCCAGGACATCGACTGGTTTGACCTCCGCATCGTCATCGACGTGCAAGGCGTCAATCTATCCAAAGCGCAAATCCGCCAACTCGTCGCCGCACGCGGTGGCTACGTCCGCATGGACGACGGCTCATGGATGCGCCTCGAAATCAAACTCGATGCCGACCAACGCGAGGCAGTCACCCGTCTCGGCCTCGATCCCTTCGATCTCTCCGGTGAGACCCATCGCATGCACGCCTTGCAGCTCGCCGATCCCAAAGCCGCCGAGGTCTTCGACCCGAAAGCATGGGAACGCATCAAAGGCCGCGCCGGCGACATCCAACTCGAAGTCAATCCCGACGTCCCCGAGGCCCTCAACGCCACCCTCCGGCCCTATCAGATCGACGGCTTCAAGTTCCTGGCTTACCTCTCGGTCAACAACTTCGGCGGCATCCTCGCCGATGACATGGGACTCGGAAAAACCATCCAGTCCCTCACCTATCTACTCTGGCTCTTCGACGAACATCGGAAAACCGGCGGCGCGAAAAAACCCGCGCTCGTCGTTTGCCCGAAATCCGTGCTCGACGTCTGGTTCAGCGAAGCCGGGAAATTCACCCCGGAACTCAAAGTCAAGATTCTCAAAAATCGCGACGACATCGATGTGGATCACATCCAAAACAACATCGACATCCTGGTCCTCAACTACGCCCAACTACGCGTCTGCGGCGAGGAGCTCAACGGCATCAAATGGCTCACCACCATTTTGGACGAAGGCCAACAAATTAAAAATCCGGACTCCAAGGCCGCCAAGTGCGCCCGCGAACTCGACTCCCAGAACCGCCTCGTCCTCACCGGCACACCGATCGAAAACCGCCTGCTCGACATGTGGTCGCTGATGGCCTTCGCCATGCCCGGCGTGCTCGGCTCCCGCGCCTACTTCAAAAAACGCTTCGACAAACGCAAGGACCCACTCAGCCAAAGTCGCCTCGCTTCCCGCCTCCGGCCATTCCTCCTCCGCCGCACCAAGCTCCAAGTCGCCCAAGACTTGCCGCCGCGGACGGAAGAAGAAGTTTACTCGAAAATGGAAGGCATCCAGCTCGAACTTTACAAAAACGAACTCAAACGCATCCAAAAAGCCTTGCTCGGCCTCGATTCCGACGAGGCGGTGAAGAAAAACTCCTTCGCCATCCTCCAAGGCCTGATGCGACTCCGCCAAATCTGCTGCCACCCCGGCCTGATCGATCCGAAATACCTCAAGGAAGAATCCGCCAAGATGGAATCCTTGTTCTATCTGCTCGATCAACTCCACGAGGAAGGCCACAAGGTGCTCGTTTTCTCGCAATTCGTCTCGATGCTCGATCTCATCAAGGCGCGCCTCGAACTCGAAAACCGCCCCTACAATTACCTCACCGGCCAGACCAAGGACCGCAAAGGCGAAATCGAGAAATTCCAAACCACCAAAGACCCGTCGGTCTTCATGCTTTCACTCAAAGCCGGTGGTTCGGGGCTCAACCTCACCTCGGCCTCCTACGTCATTCTCTACGATCCGTGGTGGAACCCCGCCGTCGAAAACCAAGCCATCGACCGAACCCACCGGATCGGCCAGAAAAACAAGGTTATCGCCTACCGACTCCTCACGCGGGATACGGTCGAAGAGAAAATCCGCATTCTCCAACACCAAAAAACCCAACTCGTCACCAACGTGCTTGGCGATGAAGGCTTCGCCTCCAACCTCGGCCTCGACGACTTGCAATTTATCCTCACGCACAACATCGACGAGGACGAAGAACAGAAATAGGTGATTCCCTAACCACTCATACCAAAGGAGAAATCCCATCCAGCGCAGTTTTGAAGCGCTCGACCGTCTTGTGATTGGCGCATCAGCGCTCGATATATTCTATGTCGAGAGTTACCGGCCCTTCAACGGCGAGTTCATAACTGGCGTTATCGAGGTCTTTGCTTGCGGCACCAACGGATTTTTTACACCAGCTCGTCCTTGATCAATTAGACCTTGTCCGGCCGTTTTTTCCCAAATCGCTCGGAATACAAATCTCCGATGAATTCCGGTAGTGGCGTCTTCCATCTCTCATGATCATGATTCGCGAAGCTCCCAAATTATTGGAGATCAGCCCTAACTCCCGCGCAATCTGGATATGAACTTGCGACAAGTGAAATCTTTCAAACCCTCACTCGTAAGTCTCTCATACTCCACAGCAAACCCTTCGCCCCGCTGCCGCTACCTCGCATCGCCCGCGCTCCATCCTTACGCTTAGGCCCGAAGCGCTCGCGCGCAGTCGCAAACGCCTCGTTCACAAATTCCTTGCTGCCGATCACCGCGCCGTCCGTGAAATACCTCACCCGGCACCGCAGCATTTTGGCCATTCCCAGATCTTTGAGCACGGTGCCATTGTCCTTACTTTCTAACATCTCCGCAGTGTTCATCGTACTCTTGCCAAGTCCATTGCCTTTACCCGCCACCTCGGCGCGTCCCGGTTTCCGGCCCAGCGCCAGTCCCATCTGCCGCCGATACAAGCGCGATACTTCCTGCCATTTCCCGGAATCAAATCCCACTCCCTGATCGCAAAAATACGCTCGCACCAAGCCTTCTCGCGCTTTTTTTCCATTCCCCTTCCTCCCTCCGCCCACCGCTTCGCCATAGCTACTCCAGCGATAATCCGCCGGATCACACGCGATCCCCGCCCGAACCGGATTTAGATCAATGTAAGCTGCGATCGTCCGCGCCGCGATCCCGCTTTCCACGATCACGCTCTTGAACCGGTCTTCCCACAGCGTGCCGGTGCGCGAATGCATGCGGTTGAACCATTTGGTGAAGCGCTCCAACAAGGATTTCATGAACTCACTCAAGTCGTGCATCCGCCGGGTGAAGCGGTTGCGGATTTCTTCCTTTCTTCGCGCTGCCTGTTGTTGTGCCAGCAACATCTCCTCAACAGCGCTCAGTGGCATCCCGTTTTCATCCACTGGCGGCATTTCATACTCACCCCGCACACGCGCAACCGCAGCATCCTCCATTTCCTTCGCAATTTCCGCCACCTGCACTTCGCTGTAGAAAACGCCTAGCCGTTCCCGCAATTCCTGATCCGAGATCCCGCCCTCCGGCATCGGCGGCACTTCCAGCAATAAGTGGAAGTGATTGGACATCAGACAGTAAGACAGCACCCGACAGCCCGTGAACTTTTCACACATCCGCATCAGCATCCGGAAATGTTCGCGTTCATCCACCTCCAGCACAAAGTCCCGCCCGACTACTCGCGAGATGCAGTGATATATCACCGGTTTCGTCCGAGAATCTTTCCACGGCACAATCCATCGCTTGCGGTTGTTCGCGCTCATCGCAGCGGCAGATTACAAATCCACATCAGGTCGACAAGAAAAAACTTAAATTAAAAGTATGTCTTTTTATGTTTTTAATATTGCTGGTCCGCTATCTGCACGAGCATCGCTATGCCCGCCGGATTCCCAGACCCATGCCCGAGCCTCCCGACCGGGAAACCTGGCTGGAAAAGCGCAAAACCTGCGCCACCGAACTCGCCGCTCTGTTGGCCGATCCCAGGGCCCGCGTCTTCTTCGGCGACGAAGCCGGATTCGAAGGCGATCCCCGCCCGCGTCACCGCTGGGTCAAACGCGGCAGTCGCCCCACCCAAGGCTACTACGGAGGGCATCTGAGGCGCAACATTGTCGGCGCCGTCGAGCCCGCCAGCGGCCAGCTCGTCAGCCTGATCGTCGCCCACTGCAACACCGAGGTTTTCCGGCTCTCCGTCAGGTTTGATTGCGATTTGACGGGTTTGGGGTATGTCCGTGAGGAGGAGCTCGCTTCGGGATCACCTGCAATTCTAGGGATGGTTGAAGGACGGATCGTGGATCCGCCTCTACGTGGGAAGCTCGCTCTATCCGACTCCGATAACCCAGGCGTTCTGAGTCGCCGGGAATCCTTGCTGGGTAATGGTTTCGTTCAATCAGAAGGCTCGAATGAATCGCAAACCTGACGGAGAGCCTGAAAAGGAAGATATGATTCCAAGATGGATGGCTTCCGGACTTCTATGGGCGGAGTCCGGCTTCCGGAAAGTGCGCGGACACGAGGATCTGAGTCATCTGGTCGCAGCTCTGGCACAACCTGGGGCTACCCGCCCCAGACCCCGGCAAGCTGTCGTCAGCTTGACCACGCCCGCTGCTCTTGAAGCTGATTGAAAATCCACCTTGCAAACGGCCCATTTATGAAGAGACTTCTTCCAACCAGCCCAGACCAGTTTTAACGATCTGAGGGACATCCCCTTTTTGCTTGTTTCGCATGGTGATGCGTAGTGGAACGGGTGAATGTTTGAAATCCGTTGGAAATCCGCCTGATTTCTGTCGCGAATTGGAAATTTGAACTCCCACTGTGAACCTGGATCTAACATCATTCCGCTAGAATCTGGCAGGGTGCCTGCCGATTTCAAGATCCGAGTGCGGCGTATGTTTCGCATGATTGAAAAAAAACTTTTTTGTTTTGTATGCGATATTATTTTGTAAAATGTTTCAAACTGGGCAGCAATCTTAAAAATGAGTCAAGGAGCTAAGACTTCGATGCGATAAAATGCTTGGCGGGGTGGCGGGTTGAGGTCGGTTGCTTCGGTCTGACTTCCTGTGCCGGTTTTGCGACTGCCAGGCACCTCGCTCCAGGTTTGTAAATCAACACTGCGGCACATCCGGTAGTTCACACCCTCACGCGCCAGCCAACTGATGCGCATGCCTCTGGCCGCCGTCACTCTGTTCTTCTCGGTGCGTGAGACCAAAGGCGACTCTCTGGAACACGGCTCGTGAAAGGCATCAACTCCTCCTGCGGTGAGGAAGCATCGCGGCCAAGGAAAGCCCGAGCAGCAAAAGTGAAGCAGGTTCGGGGACCGAAGCGATGCTAGCTGCCACGCGGAACCCGATGAATTCATCCTCGGAGGTGGTCGCGCTGGAGCTCCGCAACGTGGCGCTCAGGTTGTAGGCGGGATCGGCGCCCCAGGACCCGCCACGGAGGCCCCGCGACGATCCAATCACCGCGTCATTCCACTCCCAGACGTTGCCCGCCTGGTCGAGCGTGCCGTAGTCGCTGGAAGCGGATGGGTAGGCTCCCACGTCGGTCGAGTGGCCGACACTGTTGTTGTAGTTGGCGTCACCGACCGTGATGAAGTCGTCGCCATTCGGATAGGCCGAGTAAAAGTCCAAGTCGCCGTTGTAATAAGCCGCCTTATACCATTCATCTTCGCTTGGCAGATAGACCGTGGCGCCTGGGTTGACCGTAACGATGCCGGTGCCAGCCCCCAGAGAGTAGGCTCCAGTCTCGGTGCTACCAGCACCCTGCCCATTGCCCAACCAGTTGGTGAAGCGCGCGCCGTCGAACCAGGACACGAAAACCACCGGCCGGTTTTCGAAGCCGGCCGTGACCGAGTAACTGTAGCTTCCGGAGCTTCCATTGCGGGCGATCCCGTGATTGTTCATCCCGGCATTGTAGAGACCGTGGGTGTCGGTATGGGCCACGGCATTGAGGAATCCGGCATACTGGGCGTTAGTCACCTCGTATTTGCCAATCCGGTATTCATAAGCCACGGCACCGTAGCCGGTGGTGTCCGCGCTATTCCCAGCGTCGCCAATCGTGACATATTCGATGGAGACAGCAGCGCCGCCAGGCAGCAGCGCGATGAGGTAACAGAACAAGCCGAGCTTGCTCGCGGAGAGTGTTAAAGGCGTGTGCTTCATTCTTTGCAAAAGATGCTAATTTTCTTGGTTTTGGTGGAGTAGTCTCCCATCCAGAGGATCATGGTTAAGTAATTGCCTTTCATACGGTCAAGGTGCGGGCTGCAGCGCGGGAGCCAGGCGGAAGAATTTCGAACGAACGGTCGGGTCGGTAGTGAACTGGTAGCCGTGCAGCATCCTGCCATCCGGCAGCCTCTCGCGCCTCTCTTTGCTGATCACCGGGGACATCGACCAGTCACCCAGCGAGACACTTTCTTCGATGACAGCTTGAACATCGGTGAGCGCGCGAACGGATGTCCAGCGGAGTTCAAAACCGGTGGCGACCGGATGGATGCTCAAGGCAGGAGCCGTGGTGTCCGCAAGGGTGGGATTCGAGCCGGCGATATACTCCATCAGGTTCGAGTTGCCGTCACCGTCGCTATCCACGGTTTCCAGATCGGCGGTGGCATTGCCCGGGAAATGGCGGTTTTGCCAGTCCGCGAAACTCAGCGCCGCCTCCGCGCCACCTTCGGTCACCCAAAGCACCGAGGTCTGCCCGGCCGCGCCGATGCGGTAGCGCAGCGGATCCGCCGCCAAGGCGATGTTGAGCACGGGAACCTCGGTGCCCGCGGGAGCGCTGCCGAGCGGCGTGACCATGAGCGAGCTGGTCGCCTGCCCCGCGGCGAAACTAATGCTTGCGGGAAGCGTCTGCACGTTCACCCCGTTGACCAAGGTGCCGCCGAAGACCAGCGGCACAGCCAAGGCCTGGTCGAGACCGCCCGAGCGGATCACCTTGACGCTGCCGTTGAGGCTGGGTTGTGAATGAATGTGCCTGATGGTGTGGATCGCGAGCGTGCTAACGCCCTCGAGGCCCGCGTCGAGCGATGCCCCGCCATCGCTCACTTGGGCCACCGGCAAGGCGGTGATGGAAATGCTGGTGGCGAGCGCATTCCGGTCCGGTGCGGGCAGGATGTTGAAGACCGCCTGGGTGGCACCTCTGGCGAGAGCGACACTGCGCACGGTGCCGGTTCCCTGGGAACCGACGATCTGATAGTCCGCATCCACGCGGGCGGTGCCGCCCAGACTCAAGGGCACTTGGATGGCGGCGCTGGTATTGCCGCCGCGCGACACGGTGAGCTTGCGCGGACTTCCCGGCGAGGCGGGGTCCGCCGCGGAGATGGCGAGACTGATGACACTGTCATAGCGCGGCCCGCCGAGTTTCAGCGTTCCCTCACCCACCAACCGGGCCAGATCGCTGCTGCCCAAACCGACGCCCTCGAGGGTGATGGTCTGGTTGGCGGTGGTCCCGACTCCTCCATAAATCAGCTCAAGGCGGGTATCGACACGCGGTGTATTGTTCGCATCGCGGGTGACCAGCGTTTTGAGTTTCACGTATTGGGATGGCAGCCCGGTCTTTCCGGCAAACAGCTCGGTGAGGTCGATGGCATCGCCAGCGACTGCCGAGAAATCCGTGATGACGTCATTACCGCCGGTTTTGGAGAATAGGAAGTGGTCCGCCCCCCCTTTTCCGGTGAGGCGGTTGTTGCCCATGCCTCCGCGCAGGATGTCGGACTGGTCGGCTCCTGCCAGGGTGTCATTTCCCTCGCCGCCGCAAATCGTGTTGCGGACCCCGGTGGCGCCGGTGATCGCCGCGGGTTGGCTGCTGCCGCGGTGGTTCCAGACCCGCAGCCCCTGCCAGCGCGCAAGCTGGTAGTCCTCGATCAGCCCCTGAATCTCGGGAGACAAGGGCCGGTTGTAGAACAGTAACTCGCGCAGCGTGCCGTTGAAGAAGTTCTCCGCAACGGGCGAGCTGAAGGGCTGGCGGGCACCGACCGTGGTGAAGGAGGAAAGCGGCGCATCCTCGCCGGCGCGGGAGCTGAATTTGCCCATGCCCGGAATCCGCAGCTCGGCGCCTCCTTCCGAACTCGCCAGCGTGAGTTGCAGCATTTTGTGGGGATCGACCACCGGCCCGAAGATCGTGCGGCCGTTTTGCACGACCTTGAGCGAACGGCCGTGGATGCCGGACTGCGGTCCGCCGATGCTCACTTCCAGATCGGAACTGCTGAATAGCGTTTGGTCGGACTCCGTCTCGGCATCGAGTTCAAAGGCCATCAGCGCGACGAATTGCCCGAGGTCCACCTCCCGCTCGTCCACGTAGAGGAATTGCGAGGCATCGAAGGCCAGCCGCCCCGCGCCATCGGCCAGCGGCCGGGCCTCGGAGTAAGGTTGGTAACCATCACGCCGGTAGGTGGAGCGGTCGGTCCATTCCTCCACCGCCGTGCTTTGGGTGACCGCGCCGGCGTCGAGCCACACCGCGGGATCGGCCAGCCAGCGCTTGTTGGGGGAAAACGCCTCCACCACCACTGCGACTTCCCGCGCTGCCACTCCGGCGGTAGTCAGATCCTCGAGTTGAAAGCGCACGCTGTCCTTGATGAAGGCCGGGGCAACCTCCACGCTGATGTTTCCGGCAAGGATGTCCGCGTAGGTGAAGGTGTTGCCAAGCGCCAGTGTCGCTCCTGCTCGTTTCCATACCAACCCCGCGCCGCCTCCCAGCAAGGTGAGCTTAAGGTTGGCGGCGGTGGTGTCCGCGTCCGCGATCGGCAGATACACCCCGGCGGTGCCACCCGCAGTGACCACCAACAGCGAATTTTGCAGAACAGGGGCCCGATTGGCCGTTTGAGGATCGGTGCTGAGTTGGAACTCCTTCAGGTTGTTCCAGCCGTCGCCATCTGCATCCACCAGCGCGTCCGCGCCATTGGCGGGATCCAGTCCGTAGAGCTGCTCCCACCAGTCAGGAAGACCATCGCCGTCGGTATCCGGCGTGGGAATATCCGTTCGGAAATCGATCCGCAGCTCCTCACCGCGATTGGCAAAACTGGTGGAGATTTCAGCCGCCTGCCCGGGGTCCAACAGGCTGGCCGGATGGCCATTGACCGTGGCGGATTGGATGGCGTAGCGGGCCTGTCCCGTGCCGACGACCAGCGAGTTTGCAAGCTTGTCAGACGCTGGCGCGGTTTCCTGATCGATCTCGAGGCGGTAGGAAAACTCCCCGTTGCTGCCCACCCTGCGCAGCGGAACATCCAGATTAAGCACATGGGACGGGCTCTGAAGGTTGACCAGTTTCACCTGCAGGGTGCCGCTGAACAACTGGTAGCTACCGCCCTGCCCGAGTTTGACCACCTTGCCGTGAACGACGCGCGGCGGCTCGGAAAGGCTTGCGGCTCCGGCAACGGACGCCAGGGCCAAGGCCAAGGCGATCCACCGTGAGGGCAGAGAAGTGCGGCGGGAATCTCGAGTATTCATGAATCAATCTTCGCTAGGTTTTGAAGGTGCCGGAACCGGGGCTGCGGCGGGCTGCGGCGACGCGGCTCCGGCCCGGTTCGGCAGGTTCGTGAGGGCCGCGAGCGTGGCGGGGAAAAGCTCGGGCTGTGCTTGGGAAATGATGCGGTGGGTGAATTCCTCCTGCAGCCGCTTGCGCTGCTCCTCGACGAGGCCCTTGCGGATTTCCGCGCTGACGGCTTCGAAGGGCTTCAGCGCGGCGGACCGGCGCTCGATCAGGCGCACGAGGAAAAGCCCGTCCTCGCCCGCCACGATTTCGCTGAGGTCGCCCGGGTTTTGCAGCGGGGCGGCGAGGTCAAGCACCGTCTGGCGCCAAGGGTCGCTGCCGGGGCCGAGTTCCAGCCAACCGAGGTCGCCGCCGATCAGGCGGGAGGCCTTGTGTTCGGTATTGCCCACGGCGGCGGGGCCGAAGCCGGCGGCCACAGGGAACTGGTCCCCGCCAGCAATGACCTCGGCGCGGATTTGCTCGAGGCGCGGGCGGTAGCGATCAACCAACGGTTGTTGGCCGCGGGTGTTGAACCAAAGCAGTGCCACGCGCAAGGCCTCGGGCTGGGTGAAAGCGCTCTCGCGCTGAGCATCATAGCGGGCGCGGACCTCCTCATCGGAGACCTTGACGGCGGCGAGCTGGGGCGCGAGCCGCACTTCCTGCAGTCGGGCGATGAGTAGGGATTCAATCTGTGCCACGGTCTCGGGGTCGCGTTCCAGCCCGGCCTCGCGGGCGGCGGCGGCGAGAGTTGCGCGCTCCACCAGGCGGTCCAGCGCCTCCGTGCGCGCCTGCGGGCTGTCGGTCGGGCCGGGGCGGGTGCTCCACCAGTGGCGGAAGTCCTCGGCGCGGACGGACCAGCCATCGCCTTGGGCGAGTACGTTGGCGTCGGGCGCGGATTCCTTCTTCCCGCAGCCCGCGAGCAGCAGCACGGCGAGCACGCCGCTCCACTGCAGGCAGTGACACGGGAGCATGACCGAACGATGGCTGGCGGGAGCAGGCATGATTACATTCCGGAGGAGGAGAAGGTGGTGAGCTGGAGCTGGATATCATCCACGGTATCGATGAAACGCAGCATCGCGGCCTGCGGGTCACTGCCCAGCGAGGCAGCGGGGATGAAGAGAATCCACTTCGTGTTCCAGACCGAGCGGCTGAAGAGCTGGGTGTCGGTGTAGGCGGGGTCGCTGCCGGAGAGCGCGCCGCCTGCGGTCGGATAGGCTCTGAAGTCGCCCTGCCGGACCAGATCCGCAAAGCTCCCGTTGAGACTGTCCACCGCCGGGTTGAAGGCGTAATCCCTCAGATGGGTGGTATTGATCGGGAAGGGCACGGGGATGCGCTGCCTGACCACGTTCCAACCGCGGGTTTTGGGCACCAGCCCGTCGGAGTAGCGCATGATGTCCGTGCCAGCCGGCACGAGATAGACCCGCGGGGTGGCGGCGAGCTTCTGCTGGCCGTCGGCCGCCACATCGTAGCCGGAGAAGCCAACCCCGACGGAGCGGAGCTTGGTGGCGAAGTTGGCGCTGCTGTAGGCGTGGTCCGCCGCACTCAGGGCGTTGCCGAAGAAGTTGCGCCCGGAGTTGATCTCGGTGGAAAACTCGATCTTGAAACCGGGCTGGGCCGGGCCATTCGGGGAAGCGAAGGGGCGGCAGTGGCGGGAGAAGTCGGGGTCCTGGTTGAGGTCGGCCACCTGAGTGCTGGCCAGGTAGCTCTGCCATTTCTGGTTCGAGGAGCTGCTGCCGTCAGCCAGGATGCGCTTGCCCTCGGTGCGCAGCGAGAGGGTGGAGGCCTCCCCCTGTGGATTGTTGAGCCCGATGCTGCCTTTCAAGCCATCATAATTGGCTTTCAGCTTGGCGAGGATCTCGGCGAGGCCGCCGTTGCCCACCTTGGGCGCGTCGCCGTCCCACTGGCCGAGCTGGCGCACTTTCATCAGGTCCTCAAGCAGGGTCACGGCGTTGGCCGGGTGACCGGGGGAGAGGCTGGTCTCGTAGTCGTAGGCCTTGGCCGCCAGCCAGGCGAGGCGCACCGCGGTGTCCATGGTGCTCTCGTATTTGCGCGCGGCATCGTCGCGGCTGATGCGGGCGATCATGTCGCCGTAGCGGTTGCCCTGGGCGCGGCCGGCGAGCATCTTGTTCATCGCCGCGCGCTCGGCGATGAGGCGGTTGGCCTCGGCCTCCAGTGAGCGGACCTTGGCGCCCGCCATGTTGAGGTCCTGGACGGCGGCCGCCATGTTAAGCCGCTTGGAGGGGTCCTCCTGCAGCTCGTTGGAGAGCTCCTTCAGCAGCTCGAGTAGTTCGTTGAACTCGCTGTAAACCTCGGCGTCTTTTTCTTTGAGGAGTTCTAATTCTTTCGCGAGGGCTTCGGCAGCCACAGCCGCAGCCTCAGTACCCCCCGCAATAACTGCTAGCGCGTTCTTCCCTAGGAATGCCACTGATTGAATGATTATAGCACCAGGTCGGGCTGGCACGTTTCCGCCAACTACGTTGGGATCGATGTCCGCCGCTTCTCTAGGAGCTGCTTGGGCCCAACTAGTCCACTCAATTGCGTGCTTCGCCTTTTTTTCAACATACTCGTTTAACCCTTTCACCAAATTTGCAGCCATGATCAGCCCCAAATAATCCTGCCGACTGATCTGCGCGCCGTTGAGCGACACCAGCCGCCGGTTGGCGTATTCGGCCAGATTGGCGAGCTTGTTGATATAAACCTGGTAGTCGTCGATCGCCGTTTCGAGGGCGATTTCATAGCGCAGCAAGTCGCCGAGCGCGTTCTGGATCTCCCCAGTGGCGGCACGCTGTCCCCATTCCTCGGGAGCCTTGAAGGCATACTGCGAGGTTTTAGAAATCGGTATCTCCACGGAGAGCGTATTACCGGGGGCCGCCTCGCCTTCACTGAAGCCATTGATGATGAGTTTGGGATACTGATCCTGCTGCGGGGTAGAAAGGTAGAATTCGTTGAAGAGCTCCTTCAGGTCCCCGCGGGTCTGCAGATCCTTCATTCCCAAGGGCAGGAACTCGAGCTTGCTGCCGGTCTTGGCGAGCGAATCGTAGATCGAGATCCGCGCGTTACGGAACGCCTCGGGCAGGCCGTCGGGGGTCTTAGCCGTGGGCAGCAACTGCTCAACAGTGGTGGCGTCGAGATACGTGTAGGTGACAAGGTCGGGACCGGTGTAGCCTTCCGCGAAGATCTTGCCGTTGCCGATGGCTCCGGAGTAGGGGGTGCCGAGCAGGGCGATGAGGCGGTTGCGGTAGTCGATGTCCTGCTCGATGGCTTTCTGTTTAAGCTCACCGGCATCACCCCCGATCTGGCGCATGGTCTGCGAGGTGGCGCTGACGAAGTCGAGGGCGGCCTTGGCGTTGGAGGCGGCGGCGACGGCGGACTCGTAGGTCTGTTCGAAGTGCGTTTTGCGCTCCCACGTCAGGTCATAGAAGGAGTCCAGCCCGAAGCTGACGGTGTCGGGATTGACCCCGATGGGGGTGTGGCCCTGGTTAACGCCGTCCAGCGCCTGCTGGATTTCCCGGAGGCTGCCGGCGAGGCCTGCAGGTCGGTCTTGGCGGTCTCGCGGTTGATCAGATTGAGTCCCTCGAGCGGCTTGCCAGTGGCGGGATCGGTGGAGCCAGCGGGGAGGATGGCATTGCCGACCATCCAGTCGAAGACAGCGCCCTGGCCGGCGCGGCTGGCCCACTCGGAGACGCCCCAGGCACGGGCGGGATCGGCGGAATCGGTGTAGCCCTGCCATTGGGCGGTGGGATCGGCCACATAGGCATCGCGGTAGGTGGCCTTGACGATGGAGAGGCCGCAGCGGGCCCTGGTCGCGGCGGTGCGGGCGAAGGATTGCTCGTCCAAGTAGTCGGTGGGGATGACGTTGCCGAGCAGGGAGTAAAGTTCCGCGCGGGCCTGCCAGTCGTAGTTGTCACGCCGGAGGAGGCCGTAGTGCATCTTGCTGGCGGAGAGGAAGTGCCCCCATGCATCACCGTGGCCCATGGGGAAGGTCAGCCCGGCGTCGGTCTCGTCGATGAGGCCGTCGCGGTTGACGTCGCCGATGCCGTAGTTGGCGTTGTAGGCGGCCTCGCCGATGCCCTTGAAATAGTTCCAGAACAGGCGGTTTTGGCACGGGTAGGACTTGAGGTAGTCCGTGCCACGCAGGAGGGCCAGCTCCTCCTGAAGGAGGTTTGGAACCTGATTGGTGAAGGCGAAGACGTAGGGGTTGGCAGCAGAGAGCTGGGCAAAGTTCAGGGCCGTGTTGTCGGCGCCGGCCGTGGTCAGGGAGATCGATGGGTTCAAGGCATCGGTGTAGGCCTCCCCGGCGACGAGCTCGTAAAGCATGGCGAGGCGGGTCGATGCCAGAAGCAGGGCCTGATTGGTTCCGGAATCGGAGTAGGTGCCCGTGAGGTCCTTGGCGCGCTGGAGGACGGTCTCGTAGAGCTCGATGAGGCCGACGTTCTCGATCGCGTCTTTCGAACTGTTGAGGGCCACGGGGCCGTTGTAGGGACGGCCGGCCTGGCCCAGCATGCTGGAGCCGGTGGCCGGGGCGTCGCCGGTGAAGTCGGCGGAGAACCGGGCCTCGTAGGGGTTGACAGCATCGAGGACACGCTTGACCCAGCCCATGAGGAGCTGGGGCACGAAACGCCGGGCGCCGGAAGCCTGCAGCTGCGGGGAATTGGCCGCGCCGGCCCACTGGTAGGGCACGCGATCCTCTGCCGAAGCGGCCGGAGCCCAGTCCGGCGAGGTGGCGTCGGGGTCGACGAGGCGCCAGGCACTGTCGACCACACCGCCGTTTTCCACGTTCTCCACGGAATCCGCTTCCGCCAGTTCGTCGGCGTGTCCGTAGCGGACGTAGAAGAGCTTGTCAGCGAGGATCAGGTCGGGCCGGCCGGTGAAACGAATCCTGTTGAGACCCTTGCCCTGCTGGTAGATCGACCAGCCGGTGGTGGACTGGTCTGGAGTCTGCAGGCCGTCGAGCGGTGCCACGTCGTGCACCCACCACTGGTAATAGACCTCGTCCGCGGTTCCGCCAAAGTCCCCGGAATGGGTCAGTTCCACCTTCTCGTCGAAGGCGTCCTTCGGGGTGATGACCGAGATGGCTCCGCGGTAGCGTTCATCGCCCAGTCGGATCACGTGGAGGGTCACCGCGCCGCTTGCGGCTCGGTCGTTGTTTTCCACGAGGGTGACAAAGCGTTCCTCCCCGACGGCTTCGAGGAAGGACTCCGGGTTGGGGACCAGCGTGGCGCCGGTGCCGAGGCTTTTGAAGGAACGAAACTTGGTCGGCACGTCCTCCTCGGTCCCGTCTTCATTGAGGAACTTGACCGTGCCCTCTCCTGGGCCCGCGAGCCTGAGACCGTGTGGAGGGCCGACCAACGGGGTGTTCGTGCTTTCGGCGTGGCCCACGGGGTTGGAGGCCTTGAAGAGTTGCTCGACGGCCTCCGCCCAGTCGCTCTTACCGGGAGCCAGGTTTTTCAATGTCGTCACATCAACTTCCGTGAGGACATTGGGCAGGATCTGGGCGGTGGTCAGCGGAGGCACGGTGAGGGAGGGGTCTCCGCTTTCTTTGCCATTGAGCGAGCCGCGAAACACCAGTTTAGCCGCGAGGCTGTCGTAGTAGAAGCGCTGGCTGAGAGAGCCGCCAAGGTCCTTGAAATACCAGCGCCCGCCGCTCACCGTGATCTTGTCCGTGCGCTGAGGCGATAGTTCCTCCGGCATCTCCTCCTTGGGGTAGTCCACCGAAACGATGTCAAGCAGGCGCATGAAGCGGGCGTTGAATTCCTCGAGGTCCTCATCATTGATGGCCATGTCCGGCGTGGCGGAGTCGAAGGCGACCTCGCCCGAGGCCCAATTGATCACGGCGGGCAGGCCGGGCGCGGCGGGGTGGTCGGCCTTGTATTCGCCCCCAGCGTAAGCCAAAGTCTCTCCGCGCTTGAGCACAGGGTAGTTTTCTTTCCAGTAGGCGCTGTAGTCGATGGCCCGGGCTTCGAAGCTGCCATCGGTGAATTTGGTGAGAGGATCATATTGACCGGCATCAGGCGGCAGCCAGCAGACCGGAGTGCCATTGGCCTTGGCCTCCGTGCCTTCTCCCAACCAGAAGCCCTGGGCCAGCGGATACCAGAAGCGGTATTCGAAGCGGCCCGGAACGCGATTTTTCGCACCGTCCTCGATATCGCCTGCCACCACCCACGCCACCTCATTCTTATCGTGCCAGAGCGTCTGCTGTTGGAGATCCTCAGAATCAACCTCAAACACCACGTTTTTTCCCTCGCTCTCGTTTAGGATGCGGACACCCACCGCCAGGTTCAGCGGATAGATCGGCGTGACGAGGTCGCCGGCGAAGGTCACCGTCGAAAATTCGTAGCGCGGGTTTGCGGGTTGGGGGACGGGTTCGCCCGCCTCGTCCACCGGCAGGTGGGTCTTCGGATCCCGCGCCGGAAACTCCTCCGTGCCCGCCAGCGGCGTCCCAGTGGTCAGGTCGAAGCCGCGCGTCTCCCGCACCCGGTAGGCGATCATGCCGGGCTGGCCAGTGGTCGCGTTGGTGTATTGGCCCAGCACGAAGGGTGCCGAAGTATATTCATCCGGTTTGCTGGTTTCCGTCCGGTTGATCCATTGCTGCAGCGCGAAGAAGGCGTTCTGGCCGATGTCGGCAGCCTCGTCACCAGTCATGGCGGCGAGGTTCGATGGCGCCACAAGTGCGTGCTCTTCGTTCGGATTGAAGCCCGGCAACTCGCGGTCAGGCTGGTTATAGACAGTGAGGCCTGAATAGAGGGTCGGGTCGAAAACAAGCTGGGGCTTTGGATTATCAAGGGACTGGTTGACGCCCTCGCTGCCGAGCTGGCTCGCGATGTAGATCGCGGGGACGGAATCGTCATCATCCGAGGGGAATTCCACCTCATCGTAGTGGGTCAGCAGGTGCGGCCACCCCACAGGCGGGTGGAGCAGACTGGCAGGATCGGAGCCCGGGTTTTCGTAGTAGCCGATGCTCAGCCTCTTATCATCGGTGAAGAGTCCACCCCAGTTCACAGGATAGACCGGCCCCCACTTGCCGACCGCGGCACCGCGGTCGTAGAGGGTGGCGTTGTAGTTGGAGACCTCGTTGACGAGGTAGCCGGATCCATAGCCTGCCGTGTCGTCCGCGCTGGTGATGCGCGAGGCCACGGTTTGGGCGGGGCCATCATTCTGACGGGTTTCAGGGGCGAGCGAACCGACCACGCGCACGGCGATTTTCTCGCGGTTCAAGTCGCCGGTGGCCGCGCCGGTGGTCGGGCGGTAGCTGAAGACGAGCACGGTCCGGGCGTCGGACGTGTTCTCGGTAAAACGCGGGCCCGAGGCGTTGGTCTTGTCCACCTTGGCCGAAGCCTGCGTCGAGAAGGCCTGCCGGAGGAAATTCCAGCGGTCGGTGGCCGAGGGATCGAGGTCGACCGGGAAGGGAGAGTCCGTTTTGGGCGAGACGAGGTAGCGGTAGTGGGCGCCTGGGGTGGCGGGGAATGTGGCGTCGGTGGCGTCGAAGGTGACGTTCGTCTGGTAAGCGGGCGCGGTCCCGAGGTAGTTGCCCTGGTCGTCCTCGCGGTAGGTTAGGGTCTGGGTATCGGCTGGGAAGGCGGCTGTCACCTCCATGTGGTAAGTCTCACCGGTGTTCTTGTCCTTCCAATCTAGGGTGTAGGTGCCGGGCTTGAGCGGATACCATTTCTTTCCGACGTAATCCCACTGCCAGGAGTCACCCTGGCCGCCGGTCCAACCCGGTTCATCATTGATCACCTCGGGCGCGGTCACGGCGGGCTGGCTGTTGGCGGTGACGGAGACGAGCACGGCGTCGTCCGGTAGATCGGGCGTCAACTGAGTGTCGATGGCGGCGCGGCTCGAGAAATCGAGGCCCTCGCCGATGGCCAGCTCGGTGCGGTAGGTGGTCCGATCCACCTCCACGGTCATGCTGCCGGGGGCTGAGACCGCCGGGATGAGGTAGGACTTTGCCACCCTGCCGCCGTAGGTGGTGTTGGAGAGGGATTCCCGAGTGATCGGGCTGAAGTTGTTAATGGCGTTCGAGACCTTCTTGAGCGTGTAGCGCCGGTCCGTGGTGCGGTAGACGGTGCCGACCTCGAGCCGCTCGCCCTCGGCGAGCCACAAGTCGAGCACCCGGCGGATCCCCGCAGCGGTCTGGGTCTGCTTCTCGCTGCCGTCGAGCACACCATCGACTTTTTTGAAAAACGGATGGTTCTGGAAGGCGGTGAGGGCGGCCTCGGGCAGGCCGACGGCCATGACATCGACGGTGAAGCGGAACTTTTTGTCCCAAATCCAGAAGACGCGGCGGTAGTCAGCCATCACGCCCTTTTCACCGGGGTCGATGTTGTGGGTGGTGCCGGTGGTGGTGTCGAGGGGATTGAAACGGAAGCCGGGAAGCACGGCCGCCGCCACCTGGGTACCAGTAGCGGCCTCGGGGAAAACGGAACCGAAACCGACGGTGGCAAAGGAGACATTGCCCCCTTCGGCGGAGGCTGTGGTGAAGGCCCCGAAGGCGAGCTGTTCGCGGGCGAGCGCATACAACTTCGAGGGCGAGAGCGACTGCTGGGCAGCGCCCGATGCGGCGAAGCTGAGGGCGGGACGCCGCCCGCCCACTTCGTAGGCATTGAGCTCGACGATGTGGTCTCCGGCGTCGAGGTGGAGAGACTGCTCGAAATCGCTGGAGTCGTCCTGTTTTCCGTTGGGGTTCCAGATCCGGTTGCCGCCGATGAAGAGTTGTGCGCCATCGCCACCGGTCACTCGGAAGGTGTAGGTCCCGGCGACATCGGCGCGGAGCCGGGAACGCAGGGTCCATCCGTAGTAACCCGCCGGACCAGCCGCGGGCACCGTCGCCAAGTCGGGAAGTGCGAAACCGGACTGGATGGAGCTGGCCTGCACCGGGAAGGACGCCGTGTCCGCGACGCTGGTGGGCAGGGTCGTTCCCTTGCGGCGCTCGATGTAAACACCGGGCATGTCCGCGGTGGGCAGAGTGTCAAAGGGGAGCTCGAGGCCTAAGGAGGCGTTCCCGGGGCCCACAAGGAGGGTTGTGCGGCCGCTGCGGACCTGGTCGATGCCGAGGGCGGTTTTCCAGACGCGCAGGTTGTTGAGGCCGCCCGGGAAGAAGCCGTCCGCGATGGCGGCGCCGATGGCGCGGGCACCGATGGTGACGGTCTGGGTGCTGCCGGAAAAGTTCAGCGCCTGGTTGCCGGACGCCACCACCTTGCCGTCGCGATAGAGGGTGACGGTGTTGGCGGTCTTGTCATTGACCGCCGCCCAGTGATGCCAGCTGTTGTCGGTCAGCGCGGCGGGGGCCGCGACGGTGACGCCGTTGTTCGTCAGGAAGAAAGCGTTCCCGGAGGTGAAACCGGCGCGGAGCTGTGCGCCCGAGGCGGAAGAGGATCCGAGCGAGACCACGTTCTGGTCCGCGGTCGCCGCGACTGGATCGCGCCGTGCCCAGAACTCGACGGTGAAGGAACCATCGCCGCCGATCAGCCCGGTGCCTGCGGAGTCGGCGCGCAGGTGGTCGCCGCCGCCCGAGAGCTGCAGGAAGCGCTCCGGGGAATTGGGGGCGTTTTCGATGACATAACCCTTCGGCTGGAACTGGATGTCCAGCCCGTTGCCGGTGCCCATGATCTGCGAATAGACTACCGAGTCGAAGTTGTAATTGAGCGGGCGGAAGTTGCGGCCGAGCGTGAGCTGGTTCGTCGGATCGGTCACGGAGGAGGCGGATAGCCCCTGGATGGACTCGGTGCCGGTGTTGACCTCGGCGAGATACTCAAGCTCCCACTGCCAGTTCACAACCGCTGACTCGGTCAATTTGATGGTGGAACCGCCCGAAAGAGGCTGGCCGCCAATGGACCCACCAACCAGCTTCGCGCGGTAGGCCGCCCGGAGCCGCATGTCATCCTCGGTGCCGGTGAGGGTCTTCCGGTAACGGTCGAGATAGACAAATGGCGGGACACTAAAGGTAAGCGACTCGCCGGTGTTGTAGCTTCGGCGTCCGCCGGGCGGGGAAACCAAGCTCGAGCCAAACTGGCTGATGACGTCGAGCGTCACATAGGTATCGGCCGCGATGGAGACATTCCGGATTCGATGGGCCTGATTCAGGGCTCCGGTCTGGGCTCCGAATCCGATCTGCCAACCCTCCGACTCGGCGGGAAGATAAGGCACAGGAATATTCTTTAGGACCCGATACCCGTTCCAGGTCACGCTGACCAGACCACCGCCCAAGTCCGGATCACCCACGAGATCCACTTGCACCGGGACCCAGTTGTCACCGGTCGTGAGCGACTGGGGATTGCCCGAGGCATATTCCACCACGGGGTATAGCGGCATGGCCCCGTCCGGCCGGGTTACAGAGAAGGAAACGCCTTGCTTCACAACCGAGTCGTAAACCACCTCCAGTGCACCCGCAGGATCGGGATTCTCCCCGTCATAGGTGTCGAAGGTCACGGCAAGCCCCTCCGAGATTCCATCCACACCGATCGGTTCGTTGGCAGCCAGCTCGGGACCGAAGTTGAAACTGAAGCCGTCCGCGGGCGGGGTGGTGCCTCCGGTGGTCTGCACTTGGAACTTGACCACCATGCGGCTCACCTTCTGCCGCACGGGGATGGATTTGATGACCATGTTTCCGGACTGGCCATTGGCGGCAGGGGTGAGCTCCACGTAGGAAGCGCCCGCGGGCACCGTCGCACTGCCTCCCAAGTCCACATCACCACCGGTGACATCGTTGGGGAACTGCAAATCCTTGCTGAAAAAGGCGTCCGGGAGGCTGAGTGGGGCCGTGGTGTCCGCCGCGAGGCTATAGCGCTGAAGGGTGATGGAGACGGCACCATTTCCGCCATGCGCCCCCGTATTGCGGGCGAGCACCCTTGCCGCCGGCCGATCGGCAGAACCAGTGAACGCAAAGGAACCGCCGCCGCCGCCGCCATCGCCGGGGTTCCTCCCGCCACCGCCGCCGCTGTAGCCGCCACCGCCGCCACCGCCGCCGTCCGTGCCCGATTTCGCCGGGCCACCTTGGCCGCCTCCGCCCCAGCCACCGGCCCCGCCGATGGATCCGGTCACGTAACCGCCAAAGTTTCCGGCGACATACCTTTGTCCCCCATAGGAGACCAGCGTCCCGCCATCGGAATGCGTTCCGCCGTCTCCCAAATAGCCCGCGCCGCCCGCACCGCCCTGCGTGTTGGTGCCAATGCCGCCACCGTTGCCATTGGACCCGCCGAAGTCGCCGCTCGTGTTGGTGGCGTTGCCTGAGTTGCCGCCGTAATTCGAGGCCGCGCCGCCGCCGCCGGCGACGATCAGAAGGAGCTCATCGTTGATCGAAGGGACAAGCGGAGCCGCGGTGTCTTTCACCCTCACGATGGAGGAACTGCCGCCACCACCGCCGCCGCTGGGGTTGTTGCTGTTGCCGGTCCCCTTCCCTCCCTGGCCACCGACGGCGATGCGCAGGACTTCCCCCTTGGTGAGCCGGACCGAGGCCTGGACCTGGGCCCCCTTGCCTCCCGTGTTGCTGCCATTGCTGGCATCGCCCCCCTGGCCGCCGCTGACATCGAGCAGATACCAGCCGGTGTCCGGCACCGTCCAGGTCTGAAAGGTTTTGTCTTGGAACGGGAAGTTGACCGGTTGCTGGGCAAGGGCAACGGCCGGCGCGAGGAGACCCGCGAGGAATGCGATCCAAAGACGGCTTATCCGGCGGACAATGCCGAGGCCGGGAGCGACTCGTTCAGCCCGGTTGGTGGAAAATGATAGGTGCATGGCTGGGAAAAACATGGGAGATTACTGGAGGGTGGCGGCGGTGGAAATACGGCGCAGCGAGATGCCGCCCTTTGAGACGATCTCCTGCCGGGAGAGACCGCGGGTGGTTTCCTGGAAAGTACCGGTGAGGATGGTGGGATCGGGCGCCGCGTCGAAGGTGATGGAGAAGCTGCGGGAAACGGTGTAACCGGCACCGTGCTGGGGATGGAAGGCATGCCGGAAGGGATTGCTGCGATGGAAGGCGTCGAGCGTGAGGGGCGATGAGGCACCGGTTCCCATCGTGCGACCAACCCCGAGCTGCCCGTCCAGCGGCCAGGAAAGATAGTAGGTTTCCGGCAGGTCCGGCGGACGGGAGGTGCGCGAAGCCAAGGCAAAGTAGGCGAGCACGTCTCCATCGGCCACATCGGCGGGATTGGCGACGCCCTGCGCCGTGGCCACCTTGCCGCGCAGCGAGGCGGAAAGATGGGCGGCGCTGAGATCCCGTGGCAGGTCAAAGGTGACAGTCTCCAACCGCAGGCCGACGCGGGTCCCATCACTACGCTCCTGAACGCCATCCAGATAAGGAATGCGCGTCTCGTCGACAACCAGGACTTGGGTGGGGGTGATGTCCGGCGATGCGCTTTTCGTCTGCATCAGGATGGAGCGAGGCACCAGACGCGCCTGCCCTGCCGAATCGACGTGGATGAAAATCTGCATTGGCAGTTCGCTTGCAGTGGCCTGCACGGGTGAGCCTGCAGTGCCCAGGCTGGTGACCGAATTGAGAATGATCTGTCCCGCCCAGAGACCGGCGAACGGGCTGGCGGGCTCGGTGGAACCCGGCGTGGGCGAGAGGTCTGCATTGATGGCCCTTATTGGCAACCAGCGATATACGGAGCCCCCGCTCAGCGAGACGCTAACCCGGTAAAGGTGCTCGCGGAAATTGAGCCCGCTTCTCCAATTCCGCCTTAGGCCGACGGTAATCGAGCGGCTTCCTCCGGCGGTCACATTGCCCACCTGCCAACCTGCGAGCCAATCGACGGTTTGCGTCTGCCACTTCAATTCTTGGGGAACGGCTTCCAAAGCCCAGAGCTCAAGGTCATTGGAGCCGGAATCGGTGCCTGCCGCAGCGAGACGAGTAATGGAGATCTGGTGCGCAGCGCCGCCGCTGCCCTCAAGGTTGGAGAATGTCAGCTCACCGGGAGTCATGAGCACCGGATCGGCGGCCGGGGCATCGGGGTTGAGCACGGCGAGTGAGCCTGGCCCTGATCCAAAATTCCATGTGCCGGAAACCGCCCCTGAGAAATCCGTCTCTACTGGCCCGCTCCAGCCCTTGCCTACGAGCGTATAAGGAACATTGATCCAGTAGGCCTGACCGCTCTGGACCACATCCGTTCCCTTGACCGGCTCCCACGCCCCGGTCGCCGCGTTCAGCTTCTGCACGTTCGCCGCTGCCCCGAGAGGCCCATCAACCGTGACGCCGGAACCCGACATCAGCGACGCAAAGGTGGGCGCGCCTTGCACACCGAAGCCGACGAGGTTGTAGGCACCCTTAGTCCACGAGGGTCGGTAAAACACCACCTCGCCCTGAACGTTCAAAACTCCAGCCGCTTCTCCGTCATCGGCCGCTACACCGACTTTGGGAGAAACATGCACCAAATAAGCGTGGTTCGCGCGGACGGCGATGTTCGCCGTCTCACCCGACTGCGGGGTCATCGCCCAGACATCCCATCCACCTTGGTTGAAAGTGCTCTCCGGATTGGAGGTGAACTCGGCAGTGCCGATCTGACCGATGGGACTGGCCACGCGATCAACTACAAATTCATCCGACTGGAAGAGCACATCAGCGGTCAGGGCCTGTCCTTCGGCATTTAAGGGGCTGACTTCCAACCAGACGGCATTCCATCCATAGCGGAGTTGCAGGGTTTGGCTGAAACTGGCCGCGCATGCCAGGCCGCCTGTTTGGAACATCATCGCACAGAGGATCAGACTTCGAATAGGGCGAGAGAATCCAAGGATCTTAGTCATATGTGAGTTAAAAATGAGAAAATGAACCTCACTTTATTCCTATTGCACGAGCTAGTCAACATTATTGATTGCTAAAAGGTTGCTTTTGAGGTGAAGGCCGTTGAAAGAGCGGGTGGGGCCGGAACGTGGGACGGGGAAAAGGGGGTTGATCGACTTGAAGCGCGTCTAGTACCGCTCGGTGAGCAGGTCGAGTTGCAGGTTGCTGGTGCCGATCACGGCGCGGCCCGGCGGCAGCCGGTCGAGGTAGCTCAGGAGCAAGTCCTGTGCGTCCCGCGCGCAGCGATCCATCTCGTTGATGATCTTCACCGAATAGACTCCGAACATCGACTGGTAGGCGAGATTCGCCATCCACTGTTTCACGGTTTCGACGGTGACGAGCTTGCCGTTGAATTCCTCGACTGCGAAGCGCGTGCCGGATAGGGCGTCGGCCACCATGTCCGCGATGCTGGTCTTACCAACACCGGGCGGGCCGTAGAGCAGGATTTTTACCGGCACGCTTGGATCATCGTAAAGTTTTTGCGCCTTGGTGACTAAGCGGCGGGCGACGGTGGCTGCTGGGCCGCAGAGATCATCGGGAGCGGTAGGACGCCACGCCAGCGGCGGGCTTGTGGGGCGTGGGGGCGGGGTTGGTAGAATCTTCGAGGATCGTGACATGGGGATCTGAGTTGGAGTTGGTGATGGCCCGGGCGACGGCCTCCGCGCCCTTGCGGTAGAGGGTGACGGCGAGCAGTTCGCCGTTCACCGTCACCGACCAGTAGCGCGTGGCGTAGCCATCGGTTTTGCGGTATTTTTCGACTGCGACCTTCATCAGAAGTTGTAGTCGTGGAATTGGCGGCGGCCGGGAATGACCGGCTCGCCGTTGGTAGTGCGGAACCAACCATCCTTGCGGCGGCTGGCGCGATGTGTCGCCCCTTCGGGATTGGGCGAGTATTTGTAGGTCTGCTCGGTGTTGTTCACGCAATGGCCGGCGAACCCACCGGCGACGAACTCGGGTTTCCAGTCATCGAGAACGGCGGTGTCCTCCTGCATCCAGAGGGTCTTACCGCTGGGGCTGATGCGGATCACCGTACAGGCGGTGCGGTCGGAGTAGTGGCAGACGGTCGCGCCACCACCGACGGTAGGTGTCCAGTCGGGTGCGCTCATTTACCCCAACCCTCCCTCCGACTGCGGGTCTTGATTGAGTTGGGGGACAGTCCGAAGTGCTCGGCGGTCTGCTTCACGCTGCGGCATTCGAGCCAGTAGGCTTTCACCTGCGACCACTGTTCGTCACCGTGGCCGGGATTGCCGACTTTTTTCGCGGGCTTGGATGCCTTGGCCTTGGGTGGCGTGGCCTCAGCAGGCGTTGGTTCGGGCTCAGCCGCGTCGGCGAACGCGTCGTAACGTCCCGGGCTGGCCTCGGGTTCTGGACGGGTGAGTGGCACGACGTTCGCTGCTGGCGTGACATTGCCATCGCCCCCGGCGAGGATTTCCGCGACGATTTCTCGGATCAGTGGCACCGGGATTTCGGTGATGGTGAAGACCAGTCCGTTGAGCGTCTTGCGACCGAGGGACTGCTTGAGGAATTTCAATGCCTCGCCTCGGGTGCGGCCCTGGTAGCGGCCTTCGAATACGTTGGTTTCCTTGTCGTCGCAGACGATGTAATACATCCTGTTATACCTTTGGTTTTCAACATCTTGCGTCAGCAAATGACCGCAAATCCAGGCATTTATCAAGGTCATTTTTCATCGGTCCTGCATCCCCCGGCATGTTCCGGCAAGCTCAGTGTCAGATCGTGTCAGAAATCCGGCCATCCGCGACAGATCGACCGGCGGCTGCGACAGATTCCGGGGCGCTCGGGGACAGATTGACGGCCTGCGGCGACAGATTCAGGACAGCCGGGACCGATTTCACCCTCAAGAGGAACGGGTTTCACCTTGACATTCAGGGAGTCGGAGCATTCGGGCTGGCACTCGTAAAGAAGTCCCGATACGATCCGGCCAGCCGCATTCAGCGCCCAGTGACCCACGCCGCCCAGGCTGACAGTCTGCCTAGGGCGCGGTGAGGTCGCGTCGAGAAAAACCTCTCGATTTCATCCCAGCAAAAACAACTACGAAAACCGCGTGTCCCGACTGACTGATCTGATTTCAAAGACCAAGACCAAAGACCCCCAGCTTGGTGCCGACCTGGAGCGCGAGTTCCGGGCGCTGTCGTCGCGGCTGTCCTTTGGCTTGAATTTCGAGCGCCACCGACCCGAAGCCGTGGAGCTGCCGCAGCGCCCGGTGCGTCGGGGCGACAAGGTGCGAGTGCTGCCACCGCGTGGCTCAACCGCCAAGGGGGATCAGCGGGTTTGGCTGGTGAAGGTCATTCATCGGGCAAAAAAGTCAGCTGATCTGGAGTTGCTCGGCACGCCCGAGACTGAGACCCAGACCGTGCTCTTGGATGATCTGGTCGTCGTTGCTGAATTTCGTGACATCATCTATCCGGGACTTATTTCCACGGGACAAGTCTCGCGTGGGGGAGGCAAGCCGTGGCATACAGTCATCAATGGCGAAAACTACCATGCGTTGAAAGCCCTGACCTGGACGCACCGGGGCAAGGTGGACGCCATGTACATCGACCCGCCCTACAACACCGGTGCGAAGGATTGGAAATACAACAACGATTATGTCGAGAGCGAGGATCTGTATCGCCACAGCAAGTGGCTCGCGATGATGGAGCGGCGTTTGCAGGTAGCAAAAACATTGCTGAATCCGACAGATTCGGTGCTGATTGTCACCATCGACGAGAAGGAGTATCTGCGATTGGGATTGTTGTTGGAGCAGATATTTCCGGAAGCGCGGGTGCAGATGATCAGTTCTGTCATAAATCCAGCAGGATCCAGTCGCCGTGGCATGTTCGCTCGAACCGACGAGTACATTTACTTCGTCTTGTTTGGACAAGCGATAGTTCAGCCATGGGTTCAGGACATGTTGAACACTCCACCTAATGTTACCGAGGTCAGGTGGGACTCGCTACAGCGGCGAGGAGAGGGCGGCAAGAGAGAAGGACACCCGGAACTTTTTTACGCAATTTACTTCGACAAGCAGGGGCGACTTTCTCATTGCGGTGACCCGCTCCCCTACGGAGTGAATGTCCCCGAGCAGCAGAATGGTTACGAGGCTGTCGTGCCAGTAAAACCAGACGGAACCGCAATGCGGTGGAGCATCTCCGGTCCAGAGTTGTTGCGGCGGCTTCAAGTCGGTGCGGTGCGATACTACAAAGACTCTAAAGGGAAATGGGTCATTCGCTTTTTACAGTCTGGAATGCTCAAATTAATTGAGAGCGGGGAGATCGTTCAAAACGGTATAGACGCAGAAGGGTTTCCTCGATGGGAGCACTTGCTGGCGCGTCGTCGGATTCCGATGACGACATGGAAGACTTCAAGTCACTCTGCAAGCGACTACGCAACTCCTATGCTGAGTGCGCTACTACCGTCACGACACTTTCCCTTTCCTAAATCTCTATTTGCTGTTGAAGACGCGCTGAGATTCTTTGTTGCCAATAAACCTGAGGCGGTCGTTCTCGATTTCTTCTCCGGTTCCGGCACTACTGCCCACGCCGTTATGCGATTGAATCGCCAAGATAGTGGACGCCGCCAGTGCATTTCTGTTACCAATAACGAAGTCGCGGCTGTCGAACAGAAGTCCCTGCGTGAACAGCTCCTACGTGCCGGCGACGGAGAATGGGAGAAACGCGGCATCTGCGACTACATCACCAAGCCTCGGGTCCAAGCTGCCATAACGGGCAAAACCCCGGACGGCAAGCCCATCAAGGGCGACTACAAGTTCACCGACGTATTCCCCATGGCCGATGGATTTGAGGAAAACGCCGAATTCTTCACCCTGACCTACGAAACTCCAGTCTCAGTCAACTACCAGACCGCATTCCCACGCATCGCGCCGTTGCTGTGGCTACGGGCCGGAAGCGTTGGACGCCGCATTGATAAAGTTCCCGCCGCAGGCTGGGATGTTGCTGATGCTTATGGACTGCTGGTGGAGTTGGACAAAGCCACTGACTTCCTCAAAGCCACGCGGAAGGCCAAGGCTCTGCGGATTGCTTACATCGTCACCGATGACGAGCGGCGCTTCCAGGCGCTTTCGCGCCGCCTTCCCGAGGGTGTGGAAGCAATCCGACTGTATGAGTCTTACCTAACCAATTTTGCATTCGCTAACGGAGACGACACATGAAGTTCACGCTCAAAGATTACCAAGATGAAGCCGTCATCGACGTGCTGGGCAATATGAGGAAAGCTCGCAAACGCTGGCTCGAAGACCGTGATCGCCATTCCTTTTCGCTCACCGCCGCCACCGGAGCGGGCAAGACTGTGATGGCGGCGGCGGTGTTTGAGGCGCTGTTTCATGGCGATGACCGCTACGAGTTTGACCGCGACCCCGGCGCGGTCGTGTTATGGTTCAGCGATGATCCATCGCTGAATGAGCAAACGCGCTTCCGGCTGATGGAATCCTCTGACCGGCTGCGAAATACGGACTTGAAGGTGGTGGAAAACACCTTCAACCAAGCAAAGTTCGAACCCGGAAAGATCTACTTCCTCAATACCCAAAAGCTTGGCAAGAACAGTCTGCTGGTGCGCGGTTTTGACGACGAGGATGGCGGCTTGTTCCCCGGAGCGCGGCCCGATCTACGCGGCCACACGATTTGGGATACGATCCGCAACACCATCGAAGATCCGGCGCTAACTCTGTATCTGGTAATGGACGAGGCGCATCGGGGAATGGGCAAGGAGAACAGCGAGAAGCCCACCATCGTCAGACGGCTCATCAACGGCGAAAAGGGCGTGCCGGGTATCCCCGTGGTGTGGGGCATTTCGGCCACGGTGGAGCGTTTCAACAAGGCCATGGAGGGAGTGCAAGGGCGCAGCACCCTGCCGTCCGTGACCGTGGACACAACCCGCGTGCAGGAGTCAGGCTTGTTGAAGGACACCATCGCGCTGAACATTCCCGACGAAGATACGGGCGATTTCGACACTGTGCTGGTGCGCCTCGCCGCCGACAAACTACGCGACTGCTCAACGGAATGGGCAGCCTACGCCGCGCAACAGGAAAATTCTGAAACCGTGTTGCCGCTGATGGTGTTGCAGTCGCCGAATACACCCAACCACAACGACATCGGTCGCGCACTGGACACGATTTTTCAACAATGGCCGGATCTGCCGGAAACATCCGTGGCGCATGTGTTCGGCGAGCACAAGACGCAGAAGTTCGGAAAGTATTCCGTGCCCTACATCGAACCGCAGCGCGTGCAGGACGACAATTCCATTCGCATCCTGATTGCCAAGGATGCCATCAGCACCGGGTGGGACTGCCCACGCGCAGAGGTGATGGTGTCATTCCGTCCGGCAAGCGACCGGACCTACATCGCGCAGTTGCTTGGCCGGATGGTGCGCACGCCATTGGCGCGGCGTATCCCTGGTAATGACAGGCTCAACGGTGTGGATTGCTTGTTGCCGAAGTTTGACAGAGAGACGGCACTTTCAGTCATCAAGGCGCTGCAGGAAGGTGGTGGCGACACGCCACCGACCGGCCGCATTCTCATCAATCCGAAGGAGATGAAGGCCAATCCGGCTGTGCCGCAATCGGTGTGGGACAAATTTGTCTCGCTGCCGTCGCAAACCCGCCCGCAGCGTGGTGCGAAACCAGCCATCCGATTGACGGCACTCGCGCATGAGTTGGCATCTGATGGTCTCCTGTCCGGGGCGGGCGGCAAGGCGCACGCGACCATGCACAAGGTGTTGGACGATTTTATTGCCGAGCGGTCGGATGCATTCGCGGAAAAGCGAGCGGCAGTGATGACTGTCGAGGGGCGCACGATCATTGCCGATATGCTGAGTGGTCAGACCCGTGACGCCACGTTCCAAGCAGATGCAGATGACGCGGTCGTTGGCGACGCCTACCGCCGCACGGCGCGCATTGTCAGTCCGGACATTGCCCGCACCTACACCATCGAACTGGCAAAGCGCAAACCTGAAGCGGATGAAGATTTTGACGATGCGCTGATTGACGCGCGCGAGGATGTGGCTGCACTTCACCTGCTAGAGAACCTGCAAGTCCTGTTCGATGCCGAAGCCAAGAAACTGTCCGATGCGTGGTTCGTAAAATTCCGCGACCGCATCAAAGAACTGCCGCACGACCGGCAAGAGGCTTACCGGCAAATCGTCGCTCTCAGCACCGAGCCGCAGGATGTGGATTTGGCACAGCCAGTGTCTCGTTTCGAGCCGACGAAAGCGCGTGAGAAGGATGGGACTGAAACGATCATTCCAGCCTACCAGCAACATCTCCTGTGCGACGATCAAGGCCTGTATCCCGCCGAGTTGAAGAGTTGGGAGAAAGCGGTTCTAACGGCTGAAACGAACCGGGATGGCTTCAAGTTCTGGTATCGGAATCCGGACCGCCCCAGCCAGGATTCACTGGGTATTTCCTATGTCGATGGGGACGACACGAGAATTGTCAGGCCGGATTTCATTTTCTTCGCGGAGCAGGATGGCAATGTTGTGGTGGATCTCATTGACCCACACGGTTTCCACCTGGCAGATGCCTTGCCAAAATTGCAAGGCTTGGCTCGCTATGCCGAATCCCATTCGCAGTATTACCGCCGCATCGAAGCGGTTGCAGAAACGGGCGGCAAACTGCGCGTGCTGGATTTGACCCGCGCCGATGTTCGTCAAGCGGTCATGGATGCGAAGAACGCAGAAGCTCTCTACAAGAGCGCCGTGGCGGGTGATTATCCATAGTTCGCCGAGCGTCTCCTCACGCCTTCGGGCGCGCATACCGCCTCTCTCGAACGTCGTTCTGGATTTCGCACAGGGAAGCCAGTGCGCCGTCAATTGCCTGCCATGCCGATTCGAGGAAGGCGAGACGGGTCTTCTCGCTCTCCGTGGCCGGCAGCATGACGCGATGCCGCTCCAGTTCCGCCAGGACTCGCCGGGCGAACGGGAATGTCTTCACGGCGTCGGGACCACCGGCAGCGATGCCGACATACTCGGTGGCGGCAGCGATGGCCGCCCGCAGTTGATCCCTGACGCCGAAAAGACCCTGGCGAAGTTCGCTTTCCATTTGGGCCTGCCGGATGCGGTGCGTCATGGGATAGCCGATGGCGGTTTGCTCTTCCCTGAGTTGCTTGCGGTCGCTGGGATAGTGCGTGTTCGCGATCAGGTCGGGAAGCTCGTTGGCGCGGTGAAGAGTGATGGCCAGCGTTTGCAATGCGCCGGGAATCAGAGCGAGACGCTCCACCGTCTGGCGGAACGTCTCGATGCGGATGTCGTTGGGTCGGTTCATGGCGGCAGGTTGGTTCAGCCTTTGGCGAGCACCTTGCGGAATGCCTCGCAGGCGGCGGTCATGCGCTTGTCCTCAGCCACGACCTCCTCATGGGCGGCCTGAACCTTTTCGAGCCACTTGAGCGCACTCTGCAATCCGGCGACCCGCTGGCTGGGTGCATCCGACGTGAGGTTGGCAGCCCGCCATGCTTCGTTGCGCAGATCATCCTGCTTGCTGGCGAGCGCCAGCGGACGGATGGCATCGACCACGACCGGGTTTGCCAGTTCGACCTTGCGGACTTCCGGGTCGAGTTGCGCGGCATGCAGGAGATCGCGGAATGCCTGGGCCGCATGCTTGGGTGTGGCTTCGATGATCTTGCGCCATTCCTCATTGGCGGCGTTGAATCCCTCCAGAGTCTCGTCGATCAGCGCGGCAAGCTCGGCCTGCTGGCGCGGCAGACGGGCCTGCTTGATGATGACGGTTTCCTCGGCCCGGGTCAGGTCGCCCAGGTGCTTGCGGGCTTCCGCCTCATCCTGGCAATCGCCGATGCGGACGCGGATGTCGTCTCGCTCGCGGATCGCGGTGTCGAGGGTGGAGATTTCGGTGTGGAGCGTGCCGAGCTTCTGGACGAGCGAGCGGAACGCGGCGGTATTGGGAGTCGATTGGTTTGACATAACACCAATCGGACCGTGTCAACGGAACGTCGGAATTTCCGTGCTATGCCTCGGGTCGTGGCACCGTCGCCAGTGACGGCTCGCACTGCCCGTCACGGGTCAGGACAGGGCGAGCGCCATTCAAGCCGGTGAGAGCCGCCGCGACGGCCAGCGCCCCCTTGCGGTAGAGCGTGACGGCGAGCAGGTCGCCATTCACGAACACCGCCCAATGGCGGGTGGGCCAGCCGTCGCGCTTCCGGTATCTGGTGACTTCGACCTTCATTTGCGCCATCCCTCGCGACGAATGCGGGTTTTGATCGAGTTGGGGGACAGTCCGAATTTCTCGGCGGTCTTGGAGACGCTGCCGCATTCCTGCCAGAAGGCGCGGGCCTGATTCCAGAGGTCGTCACCAAGGCCGGGGTTGCCTGTCTTGGCGGGTTTTGACTTGGCCGGCTGACCTGCCTTGGATGGCGTCACCTTCGCCTCTGCCGCGTCGGCGGGTGGGGCGGGATGTTCGACCTTCGGGGCAGGCGCGGGTGCCGGTGTCGGCGCGGCGGCGGGCAGGTTGCCAGCGAGGATCTCCGCGACGATCTCACGAATGAGCGGCACGGGGATTTCCGTGATGGTGAAGACCAGTCCGTTGAGCGATTTGCGGCCGAGCGTTTCCTTGAGGAACTTCAGCGCGCCGCCACGGGTGCGGCCTTGATAGCGACCTTCAAAAAGCGCGGTGTCTTTGTCGTCGCAGGCAATCCAGTATAGTTTGTCCATGGTGTTAGTTTGGTTGGTGTTTGGTTTTGGGGGAGAGTGTTTCACTGAGGCAGCGGGCGGTTGATCTGGATGGTGCGGCCCTTGGTCTCACCGGCGAAGTAACTGCCGGAATCCACGCGGCGGGCGCGGGTGTTGCGGTTGCGGAGCTTGCCGTAGTTTTCCTCAACGAAGCGGGTGATTGCCGCTTCCTGATCCACGACCACCAGGCCGTATGTCTGGCGCTGGTCGCTGGCGTAGGATTCCTCGGCCCGTTGCTTCGCCGCCTTGAGTTCAGCATTCAGGCCATCGCGAAGTCCCCGGTAGTAGGATGCCTTGTCGGGGTTCGTCCGCGTCCGCTTGAACTCGTTCCAACAGCGGAAGAAGGTCTGCCGAAGGTAGTTGAAGGCGAAGATGGCAAAGTCGATGTCGGCGGGAGCACCGATGATGTCCACCGGCGTTCCCTTGCTGCCCGGCATCAGGATGGTCTTCACGTTGAAATGCGACTGGAGCAGCGAGAGGATCATCAGGTCGGCGGGATTCAGGGTCTTGGGCAGATCGACTTTTCCCTTGTCCACGGTGAACGACCCGCCGCCCGATTCGCCGCGTTCCATGCGGAGCAGTGCGGAGTCGATGTTATGGCGGGTCATGAGTTCCTGAGCCTTGGCCAGCGCGACCTTGGCTTCATTCTCGGTGGCTCCGCGTGACGTGTCGGCAAGTCTCAGCAACTTGCGGATTTTATCGAGGATGTCGGATTGTAATTTCGGTGTGTTAGATAGTGTTGTCATGGCATCCCTCATCTGCCAGTCTGATCGGTTATGTCCATGGCTTTCGGAGTTTTTCGGTCGTGTTTTTGTTTGGCTTTCGGAGGCTCGGAAACACGATTGGCATGGCACTTGCGGCACACGATCCGTGCCACTCTTCGGGCTTTCCCATCGGTGGGAAGTTGGCTTGCAACAAATGGGAAGTAGAAGCACCTGCTTCCCACATTTTCGGCGTTTCCCGTGACTCAGGTCAGCGCGACAGATTGCCGGAATCCGCATGCATTCCGCAGTCTAACGGAACGAGATTGCCTGTCAGATGACCGGTGATTCCCTTTCGCCGGATCTCCGTTATGTGGGAAATGCAAAAATAATATTTCACGGGAATTGGACGAGGGTCGGAACATCCCGGCCATGAAGCGGGCTGCGAAGAGATTCCTTCCGGCAAGTAGCGGCAATCTCTCTCACGTTAGAACGGGCAGATGGCACCACCGATGATCGGGAATCCGGTCTCCGGGTCGATGTCCTGAGCGGCGGTGTCGGCTTGCCGGTGACTGCTGAGTATTGCCAGAGCGCGGGCCATTAGCGGGTCGTCACCAGACACCCCGGACGCTTCGGACGACTTCGCGCCTATACTACGCGTAATATGTACTCCATTTTCTCTCTCCACTCCATCACGAGTGATGTCCTGCTGCTTCCGTAGCGCGGGGGTTGGAAAAAGCCGTCCGAGGCGTCCTGAATTGTCCGGGTCACTCGCAATCTCCGGCAATGAATCATCGGCACACCCGACGGCATCAGTCACACGGGCTTGGAGGCGAGCGGGATCAACCCGTCCAATCCGTCCAAGGTCCACCTCACGCTCCGGTGATTTTGGCTTGGTCAGGACGGCGGGACGATGGACGCGGATCAGGCATGCCCCTCGTCTGCGGGTCGCAGGGTCGCCGGCCAATGCCAGGATGCGCTTGCGGTGGTCATGCCCCGGCGCGCCCGGACAGGTGATGCAGCCGAATTTCCCATCCTGATAGATGACCAGATGCACGCCCTTCGTGTCGCGGTCTTCCTCGGCACACGCGGGACAGCGGGCGATAGTCTTGCCGCCGTACTGCCGCACGTTCTCCAGTCGTGACAGGTCGAGACTCATGGCAGGTGCGGGGTGATGAGTTTGACCCGGCGGTATCCACGGGCGGCCTTGCCATTGCGGCTGCAGTCGTTGCAGCGCACCGATTGGAACATCTCCATCATCAGGGACGGAAGCTGGTTGTTGATCTTGCTCTCCGGCAGCGGATCCCAGCCACGCTCGGGACAGTAGTGGGCGTAAGCTTGCACGATCTCGGACACGGTCAGGTCGCTGCCCTTTTCGAGTTGGACACATTCCCGCAGGAAGAACCGGAGGCTGTCGCTTTCGGCCAGCAACGAGTCCACCACGCCCGCCTGACGCGGAGTGAGCCGGATGTCGCCGGTTTCCTTGATGTCACGCAGCAGCATGTGCAACCCGTGCAACGCCCAGTTGAGAATGCCGGGACCTTCCTCGCGGATGAGCAGTTCACCGAAGTTCGGAATCTTCACCTTCGGCGGCGGCGATTCGTAGCGGACGATCAACATCCGCCGACGCCATGCGCCCACGTCACCTTGCAGCTTCACCTTGAGCCGACAGTTGGAAGTCATGAGGATGTTGAACTTCCCCTGGAACTGGAAGGAGCCGGTGCCGCCTTTCTGCTCCGCGTCGAACCAGTCGCCGCCAACCAGTCCCTTGATGACCGGCGCACCCTTGGACGTGAGGAAATCGGCATCCACGTCCACGCCGACCAACAGCGTACGCCGCAGGAAACGGAACAACTCGAAACGCTCGTCGAGGTGGTCGGTGCGGAGTTGGGTGACGTTCTCGCGGCCGATCAGTGCTTGCAGGACGATACCATACTGGGATTTCCCGCGACCCGGCTCACCGTCGAGGATGACGAATCGCTGGATCAGATTTTCACCTAACAGGCATTGGCCAGCCATCTTCTGAAGCAGGATCGCATCGTCCGGATGCACGGCGGGCAACAGTAGTTCATCGAGGAAACGCGGGCAGTCCACAGTCGGGTCGAAGACGATGGGCGAACGATTGCGACTGCGGAACTCGGGCGAGAAATCCGCCTCGATGCACCGCTCTTCCTCGAAGCGGAGCATGCAGTTTGCCAGATGGACGGCGCGGGGCCGGTTGGTGAAGGCGTCGCGGTGTTCCACGATGCCCTTGAGGCGGGAGGTGATCGCGTTGAGATTCTTCTCGTTGCGAATGTTTTCCAACAAACGCATGGACTCCTCTTGCCGTGACACCTGCAACATGCGGTAGGAGATGACATCCTTGATTGCCTCGGGTGAAATCACCGAGTAGGCACCCGTCGCGTCGTCGTAGTGGAAGAAGGTCCGCTCGTCAGGCTCATGCAAGACGGTGTTTTCGGACGCGTAGAGCGCCGCCCAATATGCCTCGTTGATGCCCTTGACGTAGCAGGTTCCGTTGCTGTCCGGTTTGGTGAAGAACACTGGCACGCCATAACGCCGGATGATCGGGTCGTCGGAATCGCCATCTGCGGCGGCAAGTTCATCGGCGGTAGCCAGCCACGGCAGGTTCATGTCGTCGGGCCATTGGATGTCCTCGAAATGGATGGTGAGAGGCGGCACCTCGGGCGACCGGGTGTAAGTCATGCCTTCCGGGTGCAGGCCGTGAATCATCGTGCAGACGCCTGTGGAGCGCCATTCACCCCACGCGCTCCCGTCGGCCTGCTTGATGACGCATGGCCGGGGATAGGCACCGTCGATCCGCACCCACAGATTGCAGCCGCGCCGGCCACGACTGCGGAGTGTCTCCCTGAGCTTCGGGTTGAGCGCCAGGAACGGCTCGACCATTTCATCGTAGTCGATGTCGATGGAGCACAAGCCAGCGGACGGCTCGCCGGTCAGCACGGCGATTCCCTCCGCGCTGTTGATGTCACGGATGAAGTTCTCATCCCGCATCTTCTCGGTGGTGGTTTTCTGCCACCCCTCCCAGCGCGGACCTTTCATGCCCTTGGTGGACGGGACCAGAACCACGTCGCCGCCGAGCAATGAAATCAGATGTTGCGCAGGAAATTCCGACGAATCGTGAACACCTGCCGCATTCATAGACGGCCTCCTGATTCTTCGGCATGGTGTGTTGTCTGCGATTGGTTACCGCTGGCGGCGGGGGGATTTCGGTCCTCCCGCCGCTTTTGTTGGCGCGGGTCGCGGAACGTCGCTTGCTGCTGCCACCGCGCCAGCCGCTTCACATGCCGCCTGGGTGGCCGCATCTTAAACTGCCGCGAGAGAATCGCCAGTCGCCTGCTGATGGCGGCAGCGGTGCATCCGCCACGGCGGGCGCAAGCGCGGATCGCTTCCCACTCGTCGCCAAGCAGGATGCGCCACGCGACGAGCGTGATTTTCGGGTCGCCGGTGAAGAACGTCCGGGCGACCGCTTCAACGACGAGAATCAGTGAAGGCGTGCCGCGCTCCTCTGCCGTGTCGTCTGGCTCCAACAGGTCAACCGGGTGGGTTGTGTCCACGGCGGCGGGCCTTCCGTCTTGATCGAACCAAGTCATGATCGTGTTCGTGTAAGGGGTGGGTCACGGGTGGATCACAGCTCGGGCTGGATGGGGTTGATCGTCATCCGGTCGATGGCGGCATCGAGGTCGGCGACACGGAACCGGACGGCACGGCCGATGCGGATGAATGGAACGAGTCCGCTCATGCGCCAGTTGAAGAGCTGGCGGGGACGGACGCGGAGATATTCGCAGGCTTCATTTTCAGTGAGCAGGCGACCTTCAGTTGTGTTGGCGTGTATTTGCATTGCGACAACTGCCGCCGTGTCAATCAAACGTCGGGTTTTCTGAAAGACGCGTCTCCATGCGAATCTCTGGGTCAGTGAAATGTTGTTACGTAACAACATTTGGCCGACTGGCGGCGTGAGATTGTCTGTGCGCACAGACAATTGTCTTTCCGGAAAGACATTTGCCGCGACTTGCGACTTGTTCACAAATTGTCATGCCGGAATGACAATTGCCGCCCCGCCGTTTGTCCTGACGGCAGGACAAATTCATTGCGCCACGAGATTTCCTGCCGTCAGGAAAACCCGTGATCGCTCGCGGGTTTCGACAGTGGCGCGTCACCCGGCGTTTTCTGGCCTTGGCGTGCCTGCCACCTTCTCGGCCCAGTCGTCGGGAGGCATGATGCCGAACCATGCCTTCGCCGCTTCCTCGTCCACAACCTCCCGGTAGTGGCGGAAGATGATGGCCGGCGTGTTGCCGGATTCGAGAGCCGTGCGTGGAACGTCGCCGGTCAGCGCGATCCGGTAGCTGATGCAGGAGTGGCGTAGGACGTTCTTCGGCCAGCCGATACCAAGCTCCTTGGCGAGCGTGGTTGCCTCGTCACGGACCCGCAGGTTGGGGATCACCAGACCTTCCTCCGCCAGCGGCGTGAGCCATGCCGCGAGGTTGTCACTGATCGGGATGAGCCTCCGTGCCGCCGTCTTGGCCTGGGTGGCGCGAAGCTCGATGATGCGGCGGTCGAGGTTCACCGCGCCCCAATCCAGTCGTTTCAATTCGGCAGCGCGCAGGCCGGTGAATCCGCAGATGGTCAGTAGCGGAATCAGGTGAACCGGAGCGGCACGAATCAGCGTCTCAAACTGCTTGGGCGTGTAAATCGCGATGTCCTGCGGCGGAATCTTCGCCTTGCCGACCATCGACGCCTCGGTGGTGTCCGACTTCGGGAGGTAGTTGCGCTGCTTGGCGAAGGTGAAGAGCACCTTGATGTTCTGCAATCGGTTGTTGCGGGATGAAGCGGACATGGCCGTATTCCGCAACCATTGGTCGATCTGCTCGCTCTTGACGTGGAGGATCGGGCCGGGGAAGTCGCGGCAGAACCGTTCGAGGATCGACTTGAGTTGGACGAGGTAGTCCGTGCCGACGCCATCCTGCTTCTTGGCAACCATCAACTCCTGATAGACCTGCGGCACCGTGACACCGATAGTGACCCCGGCGTTCTGCCGCATGTATTCCTGAGCCGCCGTGACCAGTGGCAGTTCCTTGAGGGTGGCGCGTGCCTGAACGTATTCCTCAAGCGCCGTCAGGATCGGCAGGTCGAGCGGTGCGAGCATCTTCTTCGCGGCGTGGAAGATTTCACGGTCGCGGGTGCTCAGGTCGTTGTTGTTCGCCAATCCACGCTGGATCTTCTCGGCGGCGAGCTTTGCCTCGCGCTTCGCCTTGTCGAGGTCGGTGAACATGCGGCGGTGTCGCCGACCGTTCAGATGGAAGGCGATGGTATAACGAATCTTGCGGCCCTTGGTGCCAGCGTAGATCGGTACCGTGACAGATCCATGGCGCACGGTGGCATGGGGACCTTTGGCTTCACGGGGATTGGACGGACGGTTTTCGGAGTTTGTCAGATATTTGTCAGACATGCTATTAGTGGGGTGTAAAGGCATCGTCGGATGTACTGCTTTTGGAACTCCCAAGTCCCTGATTTCGAGCACTTTCGGCGCTTCTGTTAGCGCGCCAATCAAGCTCTCATGTGACAAGCTAATACAGTTTGTTCATGGTGGTGTTTGGTTATGGTTTTGGGGTGGTGACGTTGCCGTCGGTGTCGATCCGGACGCTGAACACCAGCAGTCCGGTTGGAGTTTGCTTGGCGAAGTCGGCTCGAAATTCGCGGGCATGAATGCCGGCCATCGGATCGACCGGCATGATGCGCCGGGCGTGGAAGCCGTTCTGTTCAAGACCGCGAATGCTTTGCTGCATCGCTTTCGTGATGTAGTTGTTAGGATATGATGCTGTTGTCATAGCATCCCTCATCTGCCCGTCTGATCGGGCACGTCCATGTCTTTTTTCGTCTTTCTGTTGGATAGTTTTCATGATGGTAGCGGGCGGTTGATTTGGATGGTCCGGCCTTTGGTTTCCCCAGCGACGTAGCTGCCGGAATGGAGGCTGCGGCGGCGTTGCGAACGGTTGCGGAGCTTGCCGTAGTGGTCGGCGACGTAGCGGGTGATGACCGCCTCCTGATCCACGACGACCAGTCCGTATGCCTGGCGCTGGTCGGCTGCATAGGATTGCTCGGCGCGTTGTTTCGCTGCCTTGAGTTCGGCGTTCAGTCCGTCCCGAAGGCCCCGGTAGTAGGATGCCTTGTCCGGGTTGGCGTGGGTCCGCTTGAACTCGTTCCAACAGCGGAAGAAGGTTTGCCGCAGGTAGTTGAACGCGTAGATGGCGAAGTCGATGTCGGCGGCGGCACCGATGATGTCCACCGGAGTTCCGCGCCCGTTTGGCATCAGGATAGTCTTCACGTTGAAGTGCGCCTGCAGGATCGAGAGGATCATCAGGTCTGCCGGGTTGAGGGTCTTCGGCAGATCGACCTTGCCCTTGTTGACGGTGAAGCCCGCGCCGCCGGATTCGCCGCGTTCCATGCGGAGCAGTGCTGAGTCGATGTTGTGGCGAGTCATCAATTCCTGAGCCTTGGCGAGAGCTACCTTCGCTTCGTTCTCGGTGGAACCGCGGGATCGGTCGGCCAGTCGCAGGAGCTTGCGGATTTTTTCAAGGATGTCGGATTCAGATTTCATGGGATCTCAGTGGTTGGAGTTAGATGTCTTCGTCGGGCAGTCCTGCGGTGATGACATCTACCGGGATGTGGGTGGAACCGCCTGTCTCGCAGAGGTCGGCATAGCGGATCTTCGCCGCCTTGAGTTCGGCGCGGGCGGTGTCCAGATCGTCCCAGCTTTCGAGGAAGACCCGGCGTGGACGACCGGCGAGAACAGAGCTGCGTCCATAGGTCGAATGACCGTAGAGCGTCGGCTTGTTGGAGTAGTAGGTTTCGCCTCGCCCATATTCGAGGGTCAGGCGGCGGTGCTGTTTGATGTATTCGATGTCCATGTTGGTGTTTGGTTGGGGTTGGTCAGTTCAGTGGGAGTTGATGGATTTCTCGGCGTCGTTCATTCCGAGATTGCAGTAGGACTCGCCGGAATATCCGGCGGCAGCCCATTCCTCGCGGGCTTCATCGGTGAGCAGTTCGGCGACTTGTTCGATTTCCTCGATGGTCATGGCGTCTATTTCACTGGCGGTGTACATGGTGGTTTCAGGGGTTGATGGTTGCGGGTTGGATCATTTCAGCGGTAACGAGTTCGGTCGGGATGATCCCGCCGTTCGGCCATTCGACAGGCCGGATGAATCCGCGGTCGCCGTTCCATTCGGCGATCACATGGAGTGCGTTGTCTCCATCCCACTCGGGGCGGATCAGGACCAACATTCCGGTGACGTATGCAGTGTCATTTCCGGTGTGGGTAGTCCCTTTCATCGTCCCTCATCTGCCAGTCACACAACTGCTGTCCATGTCATTTTTCGTCTTTTTTCGTCCCGTTCCGAATGCCAGTTAGATGATGGATTGGCACGGTGCATGAACGTCACGATGCGTGCCAATCAGGCGTCATTCCGCAGACTCCGATTCTGTTTTGATTGGCACGCTTCATGAGTGAAGCGATGCGGAGAAATTATGTCTTTTTTCCTCTAACTCCACTTAGCCATGGACGTGAGGTGGCACCATGGCAGATATTAACCATGACAACGCCGACCATGTCCCGCCGCTTCGGAGTCGAGATTGAATTCCTCTCCACCATCACCAAAGAGCAGGCCGTCATGAGCCTGAGAGCCGCAGGCATACGGGTCGAATCCTCCTACTACACCCACGACACCACGCCCTATTGGAAGATCGTCACTGACGGCTCCTGCGGTTTGGAACTCGTCTCACCAGTTCTCGAAGGCGAGGCCGGTATCGAGGAAGTCCGCATCGCTGCCGCCGCACTGGAAGCCGCCGGTGCGCAAGTGGACAAGCGCTGCGGACTTCACGTCCATTTCGACGCCCGCTCGATGAATCTCAAAGCGGTGAAGAACCTCTTCAAGCTCTGGCTGAAATTCGAGGATGTTCTCGACACCTTCCAACCGCAGTCACGCCGGGGCAACAACAACACCTACTGCCGCACGAACCTCGACCACAGCATCATCGACGCCGGGAATCACCGGGGCCAATGCTCCCAAATGTTCCGCAAGATCGACGCCTGCCGGAACATGGATCAGATGAAGCAGCTCTACCCCTGCCGCTATCGAAAGCTGAACATCCAATCCTACTTCCGCCACCAGACACTGGAAGTCCGCCACCACTCGGGAACCACCGATCCGGCCAAGATCACCAACTGGGTGCGGTTGATGGCCCGCATGTTTGACGCCGCTGAATCCGCCGCCGCAGTCCGCAACCGCCCCGAAGATAACGGAGTCGGAATGCCCCGCATGAAGTGGTTCTTCCAAGCCATCGACGCCAGGGGACTGACGAAATTCTACACCGAGCGCGCCAAAAAACTGGCCGCCTGATTTCCACCAATGACAATGACCACCATGAACACCGAATACCACACCATCGACGGCGCGACCTTCTCCGCCGTTGATGCCACCGACCTGATGACCCAACTCCGGGCCGACAGTTTCAACCCGGAAGCCGACCTGCCGTCCTACTGCCGCGCCACCGCACGGGCATCCAAGATGCAGACCGGAAAACCGCACCGCCAGTGGCCGCCGAAGGCACTGGTTGAAGACATGCTCGCCTCTGGCCTGATCGCCACCGGCAAGCGCCATCCGGAATGGGGAACCACCAACGACTGAACAGCCATGGCATACCGAATCATGGAACCGCGTTTCCCGCTCGGAAAAACCGTGGCAACTCCCGGAGCGATGGCACTCGGAATCGACCTGGCATCCTACATGCACCGCCACCACTGCGGCGATTGGGGTGATCTCGACGAATGCGACAAGCAAGCGAACGAGGATGCCCTGATCCACGGCGACCGGATACTCAGTCACTACAAGCTTGGCGGAGGCCGGCGCATCTACATCATCACGGAAGCCGGACGCCAGAGCACTTGCATCATGCTCCCCGAGGAGTATTGATCCACGCGACGATGCGCTCGATGAAGTCGAGGTCGAGCTGCTTCTCAGTCAGCCGGATGACTGTCCAGCCTGCCAACACCGCTTCGAGATACTTCTCGGCGTCCTTGGCGTAACCCGCTCCGCGGTTGTGCCGACCAGCTCCGCGCTGGAAAATCCCCCCCTCGATTTCGATCAGCGTGCGGCTTGCAACATGTGCAAAGTCGGCGCGCCAGAAACGGGAAGCGTGAAACCTCACTTCCCGCTCCAGGGGTGGACCTTGCGCCACCCTCCAGAGTAGCAGAAACCTTGATTCCAAGCGGGATGTAGCCATTTCCCATGCGCCCGGAGTCAACGTCCCGAGCGTCCGTTATGTGGGAAACGCGAAAACAATTTATCACGTAAATTCAACGAGGGTCGGGACATCCCCGCCAGCAGTCTGGACGGCTAGAAGACTCCCTACCCGGTTCAGGCCGTTCTCAGACATGCCCCTTCTTTCGTGCCCACATGTCGCGGGCGTTGTGGGATCTGCTTGCCCACTCAAGGTTATCGACACGATTGTTTTCCCTGTTGCCGTCAATGTGATTGACCACGGGATGGCTCTTCGGATTTTCCAGAAATTCCATGGCCACGACCCTGTGTGCCAACATCCACTTCTGATAGCCATCGATCATCAGACCAATGTGAATGTATCCGTTGTGGGCTTTGGTCCCTTTGAGCGAACCTCTGATTAGGTGCCTGAATCTGCCAAACGTCGAAACCTCGTATCCTGGGGCGTAAGTGATGGGCCTCCAGCTCTCTTCGTCAATGCCCATGCCTGGGGATTTCGTTTCGAAGATGTCGAACGTCATCTGCATTACTCTTCGCCCCTTCGATTCGCTTCAATCGTGATCGTTATCTTGGCGCACTGCGCGTTGCAGGTTTGAGCCTGTGCCATCGCGGCAATCACGTCCGGTGTGATGTCGATGGACGTTTGCCCTGGCAGTTCAACCATGAACCGCGCCCCTTCATTGAGGAGGCGCGTGAGTCGCTGGATTGGTGTGGTCATGATTGGGTGAGTGGTTGCAGGGGCGGGAGTTGAACCCGCAGAGGACGAGGGTATGAGACTCGCCTGGGACCGTCCCTCCCTGCGATTAGTTAGAGCGCCTCGTAGATGTCGAGGATCAGCTTGAAATCTTTCTTGAGTCCCTCGCGACGATCTTCGTCCCATTCCTCGACGGGTGCCTTCTGGGTTTCACGCGCCCACCAACGACGGATGCGGTTGAGTAGCGCGAGGTAAGTCACGTAGCCACGGTCGGCTGGATCGCCCTGAACTTCCTCCTCGGTGGCGATTCGACCGAAGTTGATAGACTTCTGCAGGCGGCGATAGCTGAGGTCATGGTCTTCGGCCTGAGTGAGCCAGTGCTTTTGTTCCTCGGGGTCTTTTAGTTTGGCCACGACCTGATGATGATAGAATGGCAAATTCTCTGTGCGCACAGAGATTTGGACGCGTCGGGCCACATAGGCGTAATTTAGCAGCGTTTGGTATTCGAGACCAGTTGCCGCAATCGCCTCGTTGTATTTCTCGCCCCATTTGTTCTCAGCATAGTTGATCCAGTCGCCGATCATGAAGCCGATGGAGCGCTCGGTATCTCCGAGTTTCTCGCCAAGTTTCTCCCACTCATCGAAGCTTAGGTCGCCGTGGAATTCGATACCACGGGGGGTGAGGGTGAATTTAGCGTGGTTTTTTTCGAGAACAGAAATGGTGTCCATGTTTTTTCTTTTTGTGATGTTTGGTTCGTGAGTTTCGATAGATCTTGCGGGCCTTCTCGCTGCGCATGGCACGGGAGGGCGGGAGGTTCAGGTGAGTGATGATGTCAACACAGCGCTTCGAGACGGCGGCGCGGGTGATGCCGTGGCGATGGGCGATTGCGGTCATGCTCTCGCCGTTGTAGGCGCTGAGTCCGAGAGCGACCGCCAGGCACTCGACGGTGAGTCGGGTGTTCCCTTCGGCGATCAGGTCGGCGACGAAGTGACGAAGTGCGTCGATGGCATCATGCGTCACAGTGCCGGCCCTTTCGCCTTCATGATCGACCAAGGCCGCGATGTCCGGCGTGTGGCTGGCACGCGATGATTCGGCCATGTCGTGATCGGCGGCACCATTGCCATGGCGTTGCAGGCAGGGTTTGAGCAGTCCGAGCTTTTCCGCCTCCCGACGTTCTTCGATGGTCATGGACTTCACCCAGGCCTCGTAGTCCCGTTCGTATTGGGCATCCCGTTTCGTCTGCTTTTTGGCGTAGTCATCGGAGTTCATTTTGAACCCCCTTTCAGCCGATCTAAAGCTGATGGCGCTGGTCCCCTCAAGGGTGAACCAGAGCGCGCGAATCTCGGTTTACCGATTCGCGCTCTGTTTACCTTTAGGTAAACCATAAGCATTACAGTAAGGTGCCTTACTATAATCCGGCCTGTTCTGTTAGTTGAGACGGGTTCAAATGGGTTCAAACCGATTTGAATCCGAGGTTCAAACCCTGCTGAAATGATGGGTTCAAATTCCATGGCGATGCCCCCTCCACAGGCGGGTTGCTTTGTCGAAAATGAAGGGTGATCCCTTCTTCATGTTGGCGAGGCAGTAGAAAACGCGCTGGGCCTCCTTGAGCGTGCAGTCGCCTTCGATCTCTGCAATCCGGTCGGAGACATACGCCAGCACGGCTGACTCCTGGGGGACCTTGCCATTGGCGAGCGGAGGCATGGTTTCAACGGCGGTAGCATAGCGGTCGGCAGCGCTGCCCATCTTGTAGGTCGCCTTCGCCTTCTCGCTCTTGGGATTGCCCTGAGGAGCTTTGAGCTTCTCTGGATTGGCGTTCCGGTCAGTGATGAAGATCGACTCACACCAGCGGACGACGAAGGGCTTCACGGGCGGCAGGGCGCGCAGCGTGAGGTCAATGACGTGGGCGTCGTCTTCTTCGTGGGGCGTCATGGTTAGGATGACATCGGGATCGCGGGCAAACACACCCGAGCCTCCGATTCGGTCGATGGATTCCTTGCCCGCCTGGTTGCCCTTTGAGAAGTGCGCGCCAAAGACCGCCGCCGCTCCGGACTTCGCCGCCAGTTGCTCGACTTCATTGAGCAGGCTGGCGATGTCGCCGGCATCATTTTCGTTCCGTGCGCCGAGGCCCTTGTAGATCGGGTCTATCAGGATCAGGGAATACCCGGTGTCACGGATGCGCCCGAGGATCTTGGGGATGAGCGCGGAGAAGTCGGTGGCGTGGCCGCGCAGGTTCCAGATGTCGAAGCCGGTGAAATCCTCAATTTCCTTCGCCGCCGCGATTCGGTTGATCCGGTATTGGAGCGCGAAAGGTGGCAGCTCGAAGTTGAGATACAGGGCGCGGCCACGGCGCGTCGGAAATCCCCACCACGGCGAGCCGGTGGATACCGAGAGCATGAGGTCTATCAACGACCAGCTCTTGCGCGCCTTCGATGGGCCACCTAACACCATCTTCGCGCCCTGATGGAGAATGCCATCGACGAGCTGCGGCGGCTCCGGTTCCGGTTGACCCATGAACGCATGGCCGGGGAGGATCGGCGGCAGGTCGGAATTCGAGTGTGCCGCCTCCCATGCCGTCCACGACTCAGCCCCAAATTCGAGTGCGAGCAATGCCTGGCGACGGACATCACCATCGACCGTGCGCCAGCCGTCCGGACAGCGCGACAGGCGCGATGGATTCCGGTTCTGCTTGTCCAGGTTGATCCCGGAAAACCAGCCCCAGATGATTTCGACCCGGCGCTTGTATTCTTTCTCGTCCGGAGCATCCACCCGGATCCACGCGTGTAGGCTCTTGTTGCCCGAGTCGATCAAGGCGGCCACCGGCATGCCGCTGGCAACGACCGCATGGTATTGCTCTTCCTTGGGGATCAGCTTGCCGGCCTCATC
>Ga0247844_1000503_pt1 | contig 83888 bp, 80 predicted proteins | sample LaCtaG_FD_192421 | JGI IMG/M metagenome (GOLD analysis project Ga0247844, IMG submission 192421) | Freshwater microbial communities from meromictic Lake La Cruz, Castile-La Mancha, Spain - LaCruzMarch201714.5m_1 | ecosystem: Environmental > Aquatic > Freshwater > Lake | place: Spain: Castile-La... | reverse complement strand
GTGAAGGCAAAGGCGTTGAAAACCACCCTTTACCAGATCAGGCAGAATTTGTTTTACAACTATCTAAAAGCTGAATTGAAAAACCCTACAATTGCGGCTTATTCTGGGGTATAGCGAAAGTCCTAAATTCTTAACTTAATGGCAGTGACGCATACAAGGGATAAGCAGCATGTCCAGCAAGGGCATAGGCTGGATGTGGGAATAAGCGAAATGACAAAGCCTTACGCGTACTTCATGTGCAGGATGATTGGCTACGAAAAATCCGCACGTAAACCAAGGCTATTAAACTTAAGGCCACTAATGCCATTTGCCAACGCACATCCACGGCAGCGATTTTTTGTCCCGCAAATTCAGGGATTTGCAAGGCCATCGCTAAGGCTTCCGCATCCGTCAACCGCTGATAACGCAAGCCTGCTTCTGCGCTTAGGGCTTGCAAATAGCCTTCCTGCAAAGCCGTCAAATGCTCGTTGCCCGCGCTGGTATCATTACCAAACGGGGCATTACGGGCGTTATAACCTTGGATTTTTTCCGGATTCAAATCTGATTCACCAAAGGTTGAGCGGTGTGGCACGTCATCGGGGCGGTAAAAGCCATCTGGCTCGCCTTTGTTATTGAATTTTGGGATAGGCACGGCTTGCAAACCACCTACACCGATAATCATGCCTTTGGCCTTACCTTTGATGGCGGCAAAATCACTACGGTAACGCGGGTTGACGGGTGGAGCTTCTTGCCCGTCGGTGATGAAAATAACGTGGGTGTCGAGTTTTTCCAGCATCTGCAAGGTGTTCAACAAACCGCTGGCGATTCGGCTATCCGCCGCCCAAGCCATACGCCAATCGACTTGCGCCAAAGCCGTATCAATCTCATTGAAGCCTTGGCAGACTTCTATCGGCTCGAACAATAACGTCGAACGCCGTTCCGTGAACAAACCTAAGCCAACTTTCGATTGACAGGGCAATTTCGCCAACAGGCCGCGCAAGCTGTATTTGACGTAATCCAATCGGCTGACTGCTTGCCCGTCCAATTGGTAATCGGCGGCGTTCATGCTGCGGGTGATGTCGATAATGAACGTGTAGTTATAGATAGAGCGCGGCTGGTTTTCGGTCGGGCGGATGAAGGCGACCAGCATGGCGATGAGGGCTAAGGCTAGTATCCAGAAGCGGTAGTTTTTGGCGATATTAGGAATCATAGAGCGCTTAAATGGCTGTAAATTGGAATATTCTTTTGGGTGGCGTTACACTAAGGCATAGCCTAAAACCCGTAAAATGATTGAAAGTCGCAAGAGGTGTTTTACATGCAAGCAATCCCCCAAACCAACAGCGCCATCAAACTCGATGAATCCCTGCTCACAAGATTGACTGCCTTAAGTACGCTCAAATCCCGTAGCCCGCACTGGTTGGTGAACACAGCGATTGAAGAGTACGTCACGCGGGAAGAGACCTACGAGCGCGAAAAAGCTGAGGATATGTTGCGCTGGCAAAATTATCAGCAATCAGGCCAGGCCGTTCCGCACTCATCGGTAGCTGAGTGGCTGAATTCATGGGGTAGTGAAAACGAATTGCCGTGTCCCAAGTAATTTGGCTACCTGAAGCCCTTGACGACCTTCTCCGACTAAGACTTTTCCTTGCAGATAAGAATCCAAATGCGGCAACACGCGCAGGTCAAACAATCTTAGAAGCCGCTGACCGACTTGCCCAGTTTCCCCTGCTTGGGCGACTCATGAATGACGGAACGCTGCGTCGGGAAGTGATCGCGCCCTTTGGGGCGGGGGCTTATGTGTTACGCTACCTCATTGACAATGATAGTGTTTTCATCATCCGCGTTTGGCACAGCAAAGAAAATCGCATTGAAGACAATGCCCAGCCATAAAAGGATTTGCTAGCGTTCAAGAGCAAAGTTTTAAGGCAAGCCTCTAGGAAACCCCGGCACTGTCGTCCACAACTGCGATTTCTGATTAACCGGACTTTCCTCTGCGTTACTGATTTTGTCCATTTCCGGCAACAAGCGCATGGCGACTTCCAGGTTATATTTAGCATCCCAAAACTGGCTATCCAAAGCTAAGGCTTGGCGGTACGCTTGTTTTGCCAAAGCAACTAGAGGCATAGCTTCGTTAATCGCCATCGCTTCGGTTTTGACCACCGCTAAATGCAGATAGATATTGCCTAAGTTGTAACGGATTTTCGCCTGCAAAACCGGATCCGGTGCGTCTAAAATCAAATTCAAGGTCGCTAAAGCTTCGTCATAACGCTGCTGCTTTTTGAAGACCATCGCCCGCGCCAAACGCACTTCGGGTGCGGCATTGACTATTTTCTCCAGTGGTACGTCTTTGCCTGCTGCCAAGTCGGTAATAGAACTATTGCTTTGGCTGATGCCGACCAGTGTCCATGCTTGCAGCAGTATCGCCGCCATACTCAAAAGCAACACGCCCCATAACCCCCATACTTTGCTCATCTTTTCACCTCAAAAAATTTCACCGCCAGCAACATTGCTAACAAGCCCGTCGCCCATAAATAACAATCACCCGACAAATCGCGTTTGGGGATGCGTTCGCGGTAATGCAGCGGCGCGTGTTCTAGGCGGTTGATGTCGGCGATGGCTTGCTGCATGGCGTCGGGGCTTTCGGCTTGGTAGGCTTGATACGGAATGTTCAGGCTGGAAAAAAACAAATGCAGGTAACGTTCCGGCATCGCGCCAGCGTTATCGTCGCGTGGGTCTTGCGGTTTCTCAAAAATACCGGGGCTGTTTGCGGTTCGTAAAAACAGCCAGTACAAACGGATGTTTTGCCGCTTAAAAGCCAAGCGCAATTGCAATTCGCTGTCTGAGTCTATCGCCGCCGCGCCATCGGACACTAACAAGACAATCCGCGAACCGCTCAAAGGTTGGTCTTTAAACAAATCCAAAGCCATGCTCAAACCTTTGCTGACATGGGTGTACGCCAAGGCGGGTGTGGCGGTGGCGTTGATCGCCGCGTGTATCGCCGCTTTGTTGTCAGTCAGCGGCAACACGAACAACGGCGCGGTGCTGTATTCGGCTATGCCCAGCAAATCGTGTGGGCGTTGTTCGACAAAATCGCTTAACAAACGACGTGCCGCTGTGGCTTTGGATTCGTTCGCACCATCCGGCGTTTTACCGGCAAAGGTGTTGTCCATGCTGTTGCTGCGATCTAAAAGCAAAACGATGTTTGCGCCGTAACCGATGCGCTCGCGGCTTTGTTCGGTTTGATGCAGACCTGCCAAGCCTAACACCAAGGCGGCAATCGTCGCCATCGCGCAAACCCGCAATAACACAGACATAGCTTGCGACAGTGGATCGATAGGCAGCATCTGCAAGTGCGGGTAAGTGCTGGGCTGTATACCGCTATTAAACAGCGGCAATACGGTCAGCAATAAAGCCACCAACCACCACGGCGTATCCACAGCCAAACTCATCGCCAACCTCGTTCTTTAGCCAAACAGGCCGCGCAGAGTTTGCGTAAATTGGCGAGTGTTTCAGGCTGGTTTGGCGCAGTATCGCTGAAAAAAAACTGGTTCGACGTTTGGAAAAACCACCGCAATTGCGCGTCAACGCTTTGAAAAGACGGATGGCAATGGTAAAAATCCGCCAATTGATGTTGGAACAACGGCGCACCATTGACGGCATTCAAGGCTTGGTGAAATAGGGTCAAGGCTTCCGCTATTTGTGTTTCTGACAATCCGGCGATTTTTTTCGCTGCCCGTTTAAACACGTGGCGTTTTGGCAAGCCTGGCAAATAGCCGTAAAGATAAGCCAAACCGCCCGCGCTGCCCAACGTGACGGCAATCGCCGCCCACAAACCGTAAACTATGCCCGCATTATCGAGCAATGGCGGCGCGGCATCGGGGCGCATGTACTGCCCCGATTCATCTTTTCTGATCGACAACTCGCGCAACGGCGATAAGGTGAAATGCCACGCAGGCACAGTTTGGCTGGCGTTATTGCCGCCTTGCGCCAAGGGCAGATCAAAGCTGGGGATGGTGAGCATTTTCACTTCCAGCGGCGCGTAAAAGGCTTGGTAAACCAAGTCAATTTCATAACGGAAACCGCCGCTGATTTTGGCTTCGTTGACCGTGATGGTGTTTAAATTCAACCAACGGTTGACCGCGCCGCGCTTGGGCAAGCCGCTGCGTTGCAGCTGAACGCCATTGCGAGTTTCGATAATGATTTTGTGGCGGATTTCATCGCCGTTGATGTAACCGAACGGGCGCGGGGTTAAAAATTCAAAATCGCTAATCGGGGTTTCGGGCGCATTGCTGCACGCCAACAAAATCAGCGATAAACCGAAAATAAGCCACTTGCTCATGCCGCCCTCTGTAGAAAATACGCTTGCAGCTGCGCGGATTGAAAGTTGTCTTGCAAAAACAAGGGTTCACAGCCATAGCTACGGAAAAAATTTTGCAACTGCTGCCGCCGTTGTTGGAAGCGTTGCACAATCTTGCGCCGTAAAGCCGGACGCATGAACAGTGTCCGCGAAGCACGGCTTTCGCTGTCTTGAAAATTGACCAAGCCCCATTCCGGCAGATTTTCATAATCGGCTGTTTGCCAGACGACTAGCGGAATGACATCGTGCTGGCGCAATTGCGGCAAGATAGGCGCAAGGCTGGCCAAATCAAAATAAAAATCGGACAGTAAAAATATCAAAGACGGGCGGTTGGGCAAATGCGGCAGAGCTGATTGCCAATGCGGGTTTTGTGGCGTGAAACGGGCGGCTTGCAATTGTTGGCTAAAGCTGCGGAGTGCGCCGCGTTGTTGGCAATGACTTAAATGATAACGAGCCGAAGCTTGGCTGTTACAACCGATAAAACTAAAACGGTCACCATAGCTGAAAGCCGATTCGGCGATGGCATCCAGACAGTCCAGTAATAAGGTTTTGTTTTGGCTCATGGATGCCGACAAATCCGCCAGCAACAGCACGTCAATCAAGCTGTGTTGCTGGTAAACCCTTACCCGATATTGTCCGAACACATCCAACACACTCGCCCGCAAATCAATGCGCCGTGGGTCAGGATGCGCCAGCAGCGGCTCATGCTGTTTGAACAAATGGCCGCTACTGACCCTGCGCCCGATATGTGCACCTGGATAAACGCGGTTGCTGGGTGTGCTTAAGCGATATTGGAAAATTTGGGTTGGGTTCATGGTTGGTTTGTTTTGAAATTTGTTTTGTCCACGAAAAACACGAAAGGCACGAAAGGCACGAAAAAATCAGAATTTGACGCGCCTATTCTCGTTGCGCCCGTTCGCAAGACGGAGCTTCAATGCCATTAAGCTAAGGATTTATTCCTTTAATTTCAAAAAGATAAGAATTTTGTAGGGCGCATTAGCGATAGCGTAATGCGCCGGATGCTTGAAATCCACCATGCGGCGCAATACGGCTATCGCCTATTGCACCCTACAATAGGTGTTTTACGGATTTCTTAACAATCTGATTTTAATGGACATTTCATTAACTTAATGGCAGTAAAGCTGGAGCTTGGGAACGAGCTGAATACTTTTAGCATCTCTACAGTTGATATTTTTCGTGTTTTTTCGTGTTTTTTCGTGTATTTCGTGGACAAAATTCATTGCTGATTAACCACCAAAAGCACCACTAAACCAGCAAACGCGGCATACGCAGGCCAGGTGTATTTGCCCAATTTTTCAAATAGCCATTGCAGCGCGGCACTGTCCGGCTGTGCTACGGCTTGTGCGGCGCACCACCATAAGCTGTTGAGAGAGGGCAAAAAGATTAGGATTAAAAAAGCGGGCGCATTAAAAAACAAATCACCCCAAGCGGCGGGATACGCGCCATCTGCCAAGCGCAAGATAATTTGCGCCAATAAAATCCCCCACGCCGTCGCACCTAAGGTAAACGCTAATAAAAACAGCCGATTATTGAGGCGGCATAAGTATTTTGCTGGCGTTAATAAAGCGGCGTGTTGGCGGGACAAATACGCGGCGGGTAGGCTTAGGCACAATAGCAATAAGCTGGTGTCGCTGAGCAAATCCCAAAATTTTGGGCTGATGGCCTCGTTAATCGCACCGACATAATAGGCGGCGTAGGGCGCAGGTTCTTGGTTATCCAAGCCTTCGGCGATTAGCACCACGAACAAGCCTAAGCCTGCGTAGGCGGCGATGGCTAAGCGTAAGGCGGTGAGGTCGAAGGCGGTGTTAATCAGTTTTTTTAGAGTGGTGTTCATGGTGGCGCTCTTGTTTTTATGTTCATTTCCACATGTAGGTCGGGTTAGCGAAGCGTAACCCGACGCAATACGCAAATGTCGGGTTACGCTATCGCTAACCCGACCTACGAATTCTGGAGCTTGGGAACCCGCTAATGTCCATACATTTAGGGCGCAGCAATCTGCCCCAATATCCCTTGTATCAATTGCGGCATCAGTTCCTCTTTCCGGTAAGCGTACAAAGGGCTGAAAAATATCCGGTGCGCCATCGTCACCGCGTACACGGCTTGCAAATCTTCCGGCAACAAATTGTCGCGGCCTTCCAACCAAGCGCGGGTTTTCGCGGCGCGGAGAAAAAAACTCATGCCGCGCGGGCTGGCTCCAGCTTGGATCAATTCCGCCATATCGACATCAGCCAAGCGGATGCCGAACTTTGCGGGATTGTGCGAGGCTTGCCATAAGGCCAAGGCGTAGGCTTTGAGTTTGTCGCTGCTGTGGATGTGGGCTTGGATACTGGCGGCGACTTCATTCAGTTGGTAATACGAGATTTGCCCGCCCGGCATTTCTTGTAGCAAGCGGTCGGTGTCGTGGTAGCGCGGGTTGAACATCAGTTCTTGCAACACGGTTTCATCGCTGGGCGTGTCGATGCTGATTTCAAACATAAATCGGTCTTTAGCGGCAGCGGGTAATTCAAAGGTTTCTTCGCGCTCGACGCGGTTGCGGTCGGCGAATACTTGCAGATGCGGCAAGTGGTAGGTTTGGTTAAACGCGCTTACACTGCGTTCCGCCATCGCCCGTAATAATAAGGAGTGGACTTGCGGGCGGGCGCGGTTGATTTCGTTAAAAAAGAAGGTCGCCAAACGTTCGCGGTGGTTAAGCAAGGGGCCGGGATCGACGCGGGGTTTGCCGCTGGTATCTAGGTAGGTGTAATAAATCAGATCGGCTGGCATTAGGTCTATCGTGCCTTCGATGCGTTGGTAATCGCCGCCCAAACCGTGGGCGATGGCACGGAGCAAGGTAGTTTTGCCAACACCGACATTGCCTTCCAACAAAACATGACCGCGTGCAAATACCGCTAATAACAAATGGCGCACGGCGGCAGTTTGCCCGATGACGATTTGGTTGAGTTGGTGTTCAAAGCTTAGGGCTTGTTCGCGGCTGGCGTTTAAGTCGATCATGGTTTTCTGTAAAAAAATCCGGCAAGGGGGAAATGCTATCGCTCCCACGCTCCGCGTACCCTCAAGGGCATAAATGGGAGTTTGGCCTGTGATGCTCCAGCGTCACGAAAACGATGTGAAACGCAACGCTGGAGCGTTGTCATTTGCATTCCCACGCAGAGCGTGGGAACGATAAAAACTCGTAGGATGTTCGCTCGTTCCCAAGCTCCAGCTTGGGAATGCGGTAGCCGAAGCTCTAGCTTCGCATTCTGAAAACTAGAGCTTCCCGCTATTCTCGAAGCTAGAGCTTCTGAAACTTGAGTTCCCAAGCCGGAGCTTGGGAACTAGCGCAAGGTACGCACAGCGTACCCTACTCAAAAACCGCCAAACTTAATTGGCTAAGCGAGTCGCTATTTTTGCGTAAAGATTTTCCGGGCGTCCTGCCCGAAAATCCGCAAAAACTACGCGACGGTTAGATTGCTTCGCAAGCCCGCGCCGTCCTGTCACAATATCGTCCCGACCCAACAAGGGGATCGGGACATCGTGCCACTGACTCTACGCCCTCAACATCGCCCGGTTGCATTTTATTCTTCGCGAAAAGCATGCTCGAAAAAACGCCGGTTGCGATAAGGGCTTCGCGGGACTAACGGCACCAACTTCTCCCGACTCCGGTTCGAAGTTCCATGTGCCGTCAGCGAATGTCATCCACGTCATAAACAAACTTGCCGGTTTTGACGAAATTCAGGCGGCGTTTCTCGTTACGCGCTTCCATTTCCTTAACCGATTGGGCTTGTTTATTCAGTTCGTTAACGTCGTGTTTCGGGTCGTATTTACTGCCTGCGACTTTGTCGGGATAGCCAGGTTTCGGCTCCCAGCACACGCCGGGTTCTTTGCAGTTGGTGCCATCGTAAGCCAAGGCGGACGCTGACAATCCGGCGGCAAGCACCGCCATGCTGAATAATGCTAATTTTTTCATGGTGTTATCCTCATTATTTAGTTAACCATTTGGCCTTTTTCGGATCACCTGTGTAGATGTCACGAATAAACGCCATGATTTGCAACATTTCATCGGTGTTAAAGTTGACGTACTGCGGTCCCATCATGCCGTTGGCACCGCCGAACAGCAGTTCAAACAAACCTTGGTCGGTGGCATTGCGCGGGTAAGTCCAATAATCGTCCGCTAAACCTGGGCCGAGTTTGCCTTCCGCCTCGTGTCCGTGGCAGCCGGAACAGCCCGTCATGTAAAGGCTTTTGCCTTTTTCCACGATTTCTTTGTTGCCGTTGTAGGGGTTTTTGCCGTCTTGCATAAATTGCTTGAAGGCATCGGTGTTGCCACCTTTTTTGGCGAAACTCATATCCAAAGTTTCGCCCGTGATGGCGTTATGCAGGGTGATGTCGGCGTTTACAGATGGAGCCAGCATCACCAAAAACGCGAAAGGTGCGATTTGTTTCAATTTCATTGTGATCCTATCGTGTAGGGTACGCTGGGCGTACCTTCATGTTTAACTTCAATCAGTTATAAAATTTACAAAAGGTACGCATTTATGCCCCAGAGGGTATAGCGTACCCTACGGTCTATTGGGTTGAGGCGACCGTTTCGGCATCCAGCAACGGTATGCCTTCAGCTTCCAGCAACTGCCGTATTTCCGGTTGTTTCGCTTTAATGACTTGGTTCAATTGTGCAAGCAAGGCTTCGTTGCCTTTACGCACCGCCATTGACGTGCTGTAGTGATGCCCGACTTTTTCCCCGTCCGCCCGTTTGTTGGTGTCGGGGATGACGGTCATCGTCAACGGTGTGCTGGCCGCTTTGACATATGGCCCCGCCGTCGGCCCCCATAACGCCGCGACTTCGGCATGGCCTGAAGCGACTTCGCTGACCAGTTTTGCCGTATCGTATTTAACATATTGGTTGCGTTTGGACTTATAACCGACCAGCTCTTGCGAATAATTGAACATATCGTTATAGCGTCCGATGGCGCGTAACATCACTTCCGCAGGCGAACCCGGCACAAAGGCGATACGCTGGGCTTTTTGCAAAGCTTCGCTATCCCACGAGTTGATCGCCTGACCGTCTTTGCGGGTGATGAACACATAGCCAGAGCGGTAATACGCCACACTGGTGGAGACACGCGGGTCGCCCGTATCCACGCCGATGACGACATCGCATAAGCCTTTGTCCAAGGTATCGCGCAGGTAATAGCGCGGATCAGTCCAATAGACATATTCGACTTTTTTGTTTAATGTCTGACCGACTAACTGGGCGAGTTTGTTTTCAAACCCTTCGCCTTTGTTGTTGGAGTACGGCATTTCATCTTCGGCGGCGCAGATTTTTAAGGGGCTGTTATCGGCGTTTGCCGTGGACAGGCTTAAACCTAGGCACACGAGGGCTAATAGGTGTTTTTTTGTTAATGGCATGTTTTCTTCCATAATTTTTATAGAATCAGCTCGTTCCCAAGCTCCTGCTTGGGAATGCCGTCTCGGAAGCTCTAGCTTCCGTCACACGAAGCTAGAGCTTCGGTTACTGCGTTCCCAAGCTGGAGCTTGGGAACGAGCATCAAACTAAGACTACAGAGCAAACACCATCACACCGCCGCCCATTTGCGTGTAATGCGCCAATTCTTTAAACGCACCCACTGCACCTAAGCCTGCTGTCGGGTCTTTCAGGTCAAACACCAAACCCACACCAGGCCAGCCACCGACGCCGTAATAAATCGCCACATACTGCTTGCCGTTATGCACATAAGTAATCGGATGACCGATAACGCCAGACGGCAGTTTGAATTTCCAAAGCTCTTCGCCTGTTTTCGAGTTCAAGGCTTTGATGTAACCATCCAACGTGCCGTAGAACACCAAATCGCCAGCGGTAGCCGTCGTGCCGCCCCACACCGCGAATTTCTCTTTCACTTCCCATTCAAACTCGCCAGTGACCGAGTTCATGGCTTTGACTTGGCCTAACGTACCTTTCGGGCCGGGGTACATGTTCAAAGTCGCGCCGACGAAGAACTGGCCTGCACGGTAGGGCAGCATGAACGGTTCCCAATCCATACAGATGTGGTTGATGCCCATGAAGAACAATTTTTTCGCAGGATCGTAAGATTCGATGCCTTGGTTGTGGTAGCCCATCGCCGATGGGCAAATGCCTTTGGCTTCGTGATCCATGTGTGTTGAATATTCAGGATCGCGGATGGGCAAGCCTGTTTTCAGATCGACTTTTTTCACCCAGTTAACGGTGTCGTCAATCTTGAAAGCGTTAATCAAATCGCCGTTTTCCCTGTCTAGCGTGTACACCAAACCGTTACGGTCAGGATGCGTCAGCAGTTTGCGTTTTTTGCCGTCTACCACTTGCTCGGACAAGCCCATGTAGTTGACGCCTGCGTAGTCCCATTCGTCATGCGGGGTTTTTTGGTAACCGAATTTAGCTTCGCCTGTGTTCACGTCACGACCCCAAATGGTCATCGTCCATTTGTTGTCGCCAGGGCGCATGGTTTCGTTCCACGGTGCAGGGTTGCCAGAACCGTAATAGAGCATGTCTAAATCAGGATCGAAGGCATACCAGCCCCAGTTGGTGCCGCCGCCGATTTTCCACGCATCGCCTTCCCAGGTTTTCAGACCCAAACCAAACTGCCCGTAATGTGGGTTGGCTTTGTTGAAATCTTTGGACAATTTGATGTCTTCGTCAGGGCCGGTGGCATAAACGCGCCAGGCTTGTTTGCCGTCTTTGATGTTGTAGGCGGTCGCATAACCACGCACGCCCAATTCCGCACCGGAACTACCAACGATAACCTTATCTTTAGCAACAAACGGCGCGACGGTTAAAGTCGAACCCATGGCAATATCGGAGTTTTCCATTTTCCAAAGCAGTTCACCGGTTTTGGCATTCAAGGCGACGATATGACCGTCCAATTGGTTTTGGAAAATAGTCGCCGGATAGCCGTTGCCTTCCGGCGCATAAGCCAAGCCCCGGTTGACTACGTCACAACAGGCCACGGCGCGGGCGGCTGGGTTTTGTTTGGGTTTGTATTCCCAGAGGATTTTGCCCGGCTCGTTCAAGTCGATGGCGAAAATATTGTTCGGGTACGGCGTATGCACATACATGATGCCGTTGATGACCAGCGGGCCGCCTTCGTGACCGTTCAATACGCCTGTGGAAAATGACCAAACGGGTTTCAGATTTTTGACGTTGGTGACATTGATGTCGTACAGCTCGCTAAAATGCGTTGCGCTGTAATCTTTGGTTTGCATCGCCCAGTTGGTGTTTTGGCGCGACAGTTTTTCCAGTTCTTTGTTGGCGAGCGCAGGTTGCGCCAAAGCCAAGGCAATGCCCGTCGCCAACGCAGTACGTCCGGCACAACGGGCCATTTTCAAAATCCGCATGATTCCTCCAGAATGTTATTGTTTTTTGTTCAATAGGGCTTAGCCGTGTGTCCTGACAGTGCGTGCTTGGCTTGCTTGATCGGGCAAGGTTAATTTTGGACACTCGGCTATGCTGGGCGAAAATGATACTGGCGGAGACGGGAAGGTTGTTACGGAATAAGCCTTTAAAACAGTGGGGAAAATGGCGGTAAATTGGGGTGAAATCTTCCTGTTAGAAAGTGCCCACGAATAACACTGCTTATCAACTGATGTTACGCACTCACTTTTTATGGGACGAAAATAACTAATAATGAATCGCTATCGCGATGTTTTTTAAATCGGGTTCTCGCACCCGAAGGCGAGCTACTTTCTTTTGCGCCGCCAAAAGCAAGTAGCCAAAGAAAAGGCGGCCCGATCGCCGCTCATGTCTTGCGCTCCTCGCATTTGTCGTGGGACGGCAAAAGGGGCTTCCTGCCCCTTTGCCGGCGTGCGGCATCCCTGCCGCACCCCTTCGGGCTGTTCCCGACAAATACTCCGGTGCTCGACGCGGCAAACGGGATAAAAACGCGTTACTGCGTAACGTAAGCTATCAAAAAAGGAAATCCTCCTATAGGCCAATGAGAGCAATCACGTCATTATGGTTGTTTTATAGAGGAGGATAATGTGACGCAAAAAATTAATATCTTGTTGGTAGACGACCATGCTGTTGTCAGGGCAGGCTATAAAACTTATTTGTCACTATCGGAAAATATCGGAGAGATTTACGAAGCTGACCGAGGAGAAATCGCTTGTCAGTTATACAATCAATATCAGCCGGATTTAGTGGTGTTAGATTTGTCGATGCCGGGTTTTGGCGGCTTTGAAACTATCCGCCGCCTGATTAATCGTGATCCCCAAGCAAAAATATTAGTTTTTAGTATTCATAATGAATTGGTTTATGTGTCCCGCGCCTTAAAAGCTGGCGCTAAAGGTTACATCACCAAAAACAGCGACCCTGAAGTTTTGATAACCGCTGTTGGTAAAATTGCCCAAGGCGGCACTTATGTTGACCCGGAACTTGCCCAGCAATTGGCTGTTACCATGAGTTCCGGCTTGGACGATGCGGAAAAGATAAAATTATTGTCGCCGCGCGAATTTGATGTTTTTTGCCTGTTGGCAAACGGCTATACCACGCATAAGGCGGCAGAGAAATTATGTTTGAGTTATAAAACCGTGTGTAACCACGGTACGGCGATTAAGGAAAAGCTGGGGGTGGCGACGATAGCCGAATTTACACTGCTGGCGACTAGGCAGGGATTGATTGAGGCGCAAGATACGGTGCAATAATTATATTGGTAGTTGGGTTGCTTGGTTTTTGTAAATGCGGATAACCCTTGCAGGTTTAGCATCAAGCAAAAATAATTTTAAAAATCAGGGTTATTTTGTTTTGCAAAAATGAATCGCTATCGCGATGTTATTTAAATCGGGTTCTCGCACCCGAAGGCGAGCTACTTTCTTTTGCGCCGCAAGCCACAAGGATGTGGCGAATGCCGAAAATGCAGGAGCAATTTTCGGCCAAAAGAAAGTAGCCAAAGAAAAGGCGGCCCGGTTGCCGCTCATGTCTTGCGCTCCTCGCACTTGTGCCCAGTGGGGTATTTGTCGGGGGACGGCAAAAGGGGCTTCCTGCCCCTTTGCCGCCGCGCGGCTTCCCTGCCGCGCCCTTTATGCCCTTGGGTGCTTCGGGCTATTCCCGACAAATACTCCGGTGCTCGACGCGGCAAACGGGAGAAAAGCACGTTACTGCGTAACGTCAGTTATTCAGAGCTTCCTTAAACTATTGCTCAACTTTAGCTTTCAGCCCCGCCAAGCCATTCTTAAAAAAGGTATTCATGGCTTTTACCGCCGCCTCATCATTTTGGCTTTCTGGTGGTGTATTCCCTGTGTCGCCACGATAAAAACGGCTTTTCAATACCACGGTGCTGTTGCTAGCATCGCTGCCTGGCGTGACTTGCAGCGTCACAGAATACGAACTAACCGGAAAGGCTTGGATGTTTTCGGTTTTTAGTCGGTAGCTGTATTCATGGTCTTTATCGCTGTAAAAATCCAACTCGTCGATTAATTGCCCGCCGTTTTGCAAGGCTATGGTGCGTGTGCCACCGGATTCGTGCTTGCCATCGCCTGTACTGCTTTTAATATCAGGATGCCAACTGGCGATACCATCGAAAACTTTCACGGCATCCCAAACCGTGTTGACGGGGGCATTAATGGTGATGCTTTCTTTGGCTTTTTGTGGCGTGGGGCCGTGGGCTATTGCGAGAGCGGGCATCATGAACAAACTGGCGAGTGCTAAAGGGATAAACTTCATAATCAATACGTCCTGAAACAAACGCTTATTATTAATAATTTAATCCCGATAACATTGGGGGAAATTCCTGATATTGCTTTGATAAATTCCTGTTTTTTGAGCTGACCAAACGGGGCTTATTGGCCAATTACGCGCATACGATCAATTTCTTTTTATTTCAATGGGATAGTTGCACTGATGCACATGCCTTGCCCAAGCTGGGTAGTAATTACTAGCGTTCCGCCAAGGCTATGCACCCTTTCCCGCATACCCAATAAACCAAAACCTGTTTTTAGGGTTTCCATATCACAACCCTGTCCGTTATCGCTGATCTGTAATTGCAGGCGCTTATCTGGGGTGATGTGTAATTCGATGCTGGCTTCGCTTGCTTGGGCGTGGCGGACAATATTGGTGACACATTCTTGCACCATCCTAAATAGTTGAATGGTGATTTTTTGCGCCATTTCATCCACTTCATTGGCGCAATTGAGTGTTAATACCAAGCTTGGGCTACGTTGCGACCAATGATTGACGAAATCTTCCAGGGTGGCTTTTAAGCCTAATTCGGTAAGAACCAGCGGGTGTAAATTCCGCATCATGGAACGGACAACGTTGATGAGATGATCGCAAATCTCAATGATGGCATCGGCAATCTGGCCTATTTCGGCTTTGGGATTTTTTGCGGTTACCGCCATCACTTTAATGGCAGTTAACGATTGCCCTAATTCATCATGCAATTCCTGAGACAAATGCCGCCGCTCTTCTTCTTGTATCTCCAAGGAATGCAAGGCCAATGCTTTGTTTTCTTGGTAGGCGGCAGCCAATACGTCCGTCATGTGATTGATGGTTTTGGCTATATCGTCATATTCTTGCGTAGCAAATGCAGGCAATTTTTGCTGGTAATCGCCTTGTTCAATGGCTCTCAAGCCTTCCACAATCAAAGCGATCGCTTTAAAGGCTTTATTAAACACCAGATTGACTGCCAAAAATGTCAATAACGTCAGTACTAATAAGGAGATAAAAAACGAACAGCTTTCATGCCACGCTTCGGTTATCTCATCAAGCGGGTCAGCTTGGATTATCAGGGTGATTTGCTTGCCGTCGGTGGCGGCGAGTTGTTGCTCAACGTCGGGGTAGTGGCTGGACACTAGATTGATAAACCATTGCGGCGGCAAATCTTCATCAGCGATGCGGTTTTGCTCAGCAGTAAATTTAACAACTTGCCCGGCAGGTTCTTTGAGCTGAATTTTTAAATGCCGGGTTTGTTCCAAGGAAACAAAACGCGGCAACCAAGCGCTAACATCGACAGCGCTGGTTTGCGATTGCGGAAAATTGAGTTTGATTAATTGCGCGGCAAGATTCAGTGAGGAATCAATTTCCTTGCTGACCGCACTACGCGCTTGCCAGATAGCCACAGCGCCACCCAAAATCAGTATGGCAATGCTGGTAAGAATAATTCTGATATTAATCTGGAAACGTAAACTCATTTTTTTCTCGATGGAATCGATAATCTCGTTAAGGTTTTTTGTTGGGTCAATCTAACTCTGTAGGGCACTGCCATTAAGCTAAGAACTGACGTTACGCAGTAACGCGCTTTTTTCCCGTTTGCCGCGTCGAGCACCGCAGTATTTGTCGGGAATAGCCCGAAGGGGTGCGGCATGGATGCCGCACGGCGGCAGATGGGCAGGAAGCCCATTCTGCCGTCCCCCCGACAAATACCCCACAGGGCACAAGTGCGAGGAGCGCAAGACATGAGCGGCGATCGGGCCGCCTTTTCTTTGGTTACTTGCTTTTGGCGGCGCAAAAGAAAGTAACTCGCCTTCGGGTGCGAGAACCCGATTTAAATAACATCGCGGTAGCGATTCATTCGCTGACGGCACATGGAACTTCGAACCGGAGTCGGGAGAAGTTGGTGCCGTTAGTCCCGCGAAGCCCTTATCGCAACCGGCGTTTTTTCGAGCATGCTTTTCGCGAAGAATAAAATGCAACCGGGCGATGTTGAGGGCGTAGAGTCAGTGGCACGATGTCCCGATCCCCTTGTTGGGTCGGGACGATATTGTGACAGGACGGCGCGGGCTTGCGAAGCAATCTAACCGTCGCGTAGTTTTTGCGGATTTTCGGGCAGGACGCCCGGAAAATCTTTACGCAAAAATAGCGACTCGCTTAATTAATTATGTTCGTCCCACAAAATGTGAGTGCGTAACATCAGTTAAGAATTAACAATATCTATCAATGGTATAGGCTAGATGTGGCAGGATTTTTCCGTTCGTCCTGAGCCTGTCGAAGGATGAACGGAAAAATCCGTGAGCAAAGACTTAAGCCATTCGTGCTTCGACAAGGCGAGCAGCCGCTCGCCGCTACGAAAATAATGCCGACAATTAAAATTGACCGAGTACAGGGCTTGTAAAAGCGCAAACCAAAATACAGGTTTAACCCACTTCAAAATCAGCTAAAGCCAAATCGAATAAGGCTCAACCATCACCACTTCCCCTACCGCCACACCGGAGCAATCCGCCGCGAGGATAATGGCGCAATTGGCTGTCGATAACGTACTTAAGATATGTGAGCCTTGTTTGCGGGATGCGCTAACGGAAAAATTGCCATCGCTGACTTGGCTAAGCACACCGCGCTGAAATTCTAGCCGCCCTGGCTGTTTTCTTAATGCTGTGGTGCAAGTGGCTTTGATGCGTAAGGGCTGGCGAAGGTCTGCGCCAGACAATTGCACTAAGGCGGGGGCGAGCAATTGCTGAAAGGTTATTTGCACGGCGGCGGGGTTGCCGGGCAAGCCAAAGAAATGGCACGCGCCTATGTTGCCGAAGGCTAAGGGTTTGCCGGGTTTGATGGCAATTTTCCAGAAATCCACCTGCCCGCAACGGCTTAGTACGGTTTGGATGTGGTCGGCATCACCTACGGATGCACCGCCTGTGGTGATGATGACATCGTAGTTGTTAGCGGCAGTAGTCAGCGTGTCCAGCAATAATTCCGCATCATCGGCAAGTATGCCGCCGTTATCGGCCTGATAGCCTTGTTCCGTTAATAATGAGGCGAGCAAATAGCTGTTGCTGTCGTAAATTTTGCCGCTGGTGATGGTTTCGCCTAAGCTTAGCAACTCATCGCCTGTGGCAAAAAACACAATCTTCGGCAGTCTTTTGACGACAACCTTAGCAACGCCTGCCGCCGCTAAAAAACCCAGATCGGTGGCGCTGAGTTTTTTACCCACTGGACATAGCATCTGGCCTACTTGCACGTCTTCACCTGCGGCGCGGATATTTTCCTCGGCAAGCAAACCGCCCGGGAAATGAATCTGGTCGCCATCAACAATTACCCGTTCTTGAATAACCACGGTGTCGGCAAATGCGGGTACGACTGCACCTGTAAATATGCGTACACAGTTTTGTACGCCAGCAGTGCCTTGGTAGGGTTTGCCCGCCCATGATGTCCCCGCCAAGGTGAGGCCAAATGGCTGGGCTTGTATGGCTTGGCTGTTTAGCGCGTAGCCGTCCATAGCGGCGTTGCGCTCATAAGGCAGCGGTATGGCTGCGTACACGGGCTGCGCCAAAACCCGCCCTAAGGATTGGCCTAGGGCGAGTGTTTCGGTTTCCTGTAGGGGCTTTATGGCGGCGAGGATACGCGCCATGGCTTCGGCAACCGTCAGTAAGGGTTTGCGCTCTAAGCTACAGGGATCCATTAATGTCGTCCTAAAAATTGGTTGAGTATAAAGTCGGCGATGCTGTCTGCATGGTTTAAATCCAGTAATGGCAGATGCTTGGGGGTTTGCAAAGGGCAATCGCTGGCGATGGCGATGATGTGGCTATCATCGGGGTACAGTAACGGCTGCCCAAGTGCTGGGCGGTGCAATTCAATTTTAGGAAAGGCTTCGGATTTAAAGCCTTCCACCAGTAACAAATCCAACTGGCTTTGGTCAAAATGGCGTAATTGCTCATCTAAACTGGGCTGTTGCTCAGGCGTTATTTCGGTAATGATCGCGCGGCGTTTGCTGGAGACTATCATCACTGGCGATGCGCCTGCCATCCGCAATCGGTGGCTGTCTTTTCCTGGATAATCTATTTCAAAATCATGATGACCATGTTTGATTAAACCAACGCGCAGGCCGTGTTGTTTTAATAACGGGATAAGCTGGGTAAGCAAGGTGGTTTTGCCGACGCCACTAAAAGCGGCAAAGCCAAGCAGGGGGATTGTGGCATGGAGCATAGTAAGCAATTCTCATAACATGTTTTAAAAGCTGCTACGCGGTTCGATTGCCGCGTTGCGCGGTGCTCGAAATCCTCATGTACGTCCAGTACACTCCGGTTTCTGCGCTCCGTGCGCCTCGGCAACTACTCCTGCGTTGCTCTACCTCCTGCATCCATGCAGTCGTCGCACTCGAACCGCTCGCGACACTTTTAAAACACGTTATACGGCGGTGGTCGTGCGTTCTGCTATTCTAAGGTATTATTGGGATGCCTGCGAGCAGGCGATTTCAGGAGTCACACTTGTTACAGCTGCTTATTTTATTGGCCTTGACCGTTACGGTATTGCTACTGTCGCAAGGCCGCTTGACGCTTTTCCGCAAACGGCTGGCAAAATCTCTAAAAAGTTTGGCGGCGGTTTTGGGCTTACTGGTGGTTTTGTACTTAACCGCCACAGGCCGCTTAAATTGGCTACTGGCAGCTATTGGTATTGGCCTTGCTTACTTGCTTAGAATACTCTCGTTACTGTTGAATTATGCGCCGCACTTGGCGCAGTTGTGGAAGCGGTTTAACACCGACAAACAAAAACCCCAGAATGCACACGCTAGCGGCAAGATGTCGGCGGAAGAAGCTTATCAAATCTTAGGCTTAGACGCGGGCGCTACCGAAGAGGCAATTATCAGTGCCCACCGCCGATTAATGCAGAAAAACCATCCTGATAGGGGCGGCTCCGATTATTTGGCAACTAAGATTAATTTGGCTAAAAAAACCTTACTGAACAGGTGACGCGCATGTACCCGATTTTTTACTTTATGCTGCTATTAGCCCCTAGTTTGGCGGGCGCGACTTCGGTTAGCTCGCCGTTGTTGTTGGCGGAAAACCAGCTAGCCGCAACGCCAACCATCGCCACGGCGATACCTAAACCTGTTTCCGTATCTACGCCAGCGTTGCCCGCACCTACCAAAAAAGCCTTTCCTTATGTGATAAAAGTTGGCGACAGCTTAAATTCCATCGCCAATAAGCACGGTGCAAGCTTTCAGCAATTGGTGGTTTGGAATCATTTAACACCGCCATACCATATTCATGCAGGGCAACGCTTGTTGTTATTCCCCACGCAAGCGAGCGCAAACCAAACTATTGCCAAACCGCTGCCTTTGGTTAAAAGCCCAGAAAAGTCGCCCGCTAGTTTGCCAAGCCCTGTTGGACAAGCTCCATTAAAAACGGAGATGCCCGTTAAAGTGGCGACACCAGAAATGCCCACAGCCATAAAAATTACCCCGCTACCTGAGTTTAAACCCAGTGCTTTACAACCGTTATCAACCATAGGCACCTCGACACCTGCGACGACACCAGCCGCTCCGGTTAAACCTGTACTAAAACCATCCGGACAAGCACCAGTAAAAATCGAGAAAGCTGTTAAAGTGGCAACGCGGGACAAACCGACAGTATCAAAAGCTATCCCAGTAGCCGTCGCCAAACCCAAAACCGCAACACCACTTGCCACCGCTGCGCCTACACCATCCGCGACCAAAACTATCGCCGCCAAAAAACTGCCGCCAGCGGTAAAACCAACCATTCCCGCTCGCCTTGCCAAGCCATCAAGCACCGAGAAGGAAAGCTTGCAATCGGTGGTTTTAGTAGACCGATTTGGTCACGAAATAAAATCGGTAAGCGTGGCTGACAGCAAAACCAAAGCCATAATCACCAGTCCGCCAGAAAAAATGTCGGATATCCGCAAAAAAATACCTGCCATTTCAGCCGAAAATAAAAAAATGCTACAGTTGAACTTCGGTTGGCCTATGAAAGGCGTTATTGCCAAAGACTTTTCTAGTTCAGAAAACAAAGGCATAGACATTACCGTTAAAGAAAGCAAACAAGCCGTTAGCGCCGCTGAAGCGGGCAAAGTGGTTTACCAAGGCCAAGGCTTGGTTGGCTTAAGAAACTTAATCATCATTAAACATGATAATGATTATTTAACCGCTTATGCCAATAACAACCGCTCCTCGGTAAAAGAAGGCCAACAAGTCAGCAAAGGCCAAGTGATTGCCGAAATTGGCATGACGGGCAAACAACAAAAACCGTTACATTTTGAAATACGAAAAAACGGCAATCCGATAAACCCATTGGAGCTCTTGCCGAAAAATTAGGACGCGACTGTTTAATTGATTAACCGCTAGGCAAATTATGAATGAAGAGTTAAGCGAAGCCACTGATGTTGTGGCGGAATTGTTCGAAAATGAAACGTTTCTGTTTGATGATGAAAGTAATACAGATGATTTCACCACAGCACTTACCGATAAAATCATTTCCAATGAATTGAAAGCCGATTATAGGGGCGATTTGGACGCAACTAACGTCTACCTTACCCAGCTGAAAAATTCGATCTTACTGACCGCTGAGCAAGAAAAATTTTACGGGGCATTGGCTTTAAAAGGCGATGACAGCGCCCGTAAGACGATGATTGAAAGCAACTTGCGCTTGGTGGTAAAAATCTCCCGCCGTTACCTCAACCGTGGTTTGCCGTTGTTGGATTTAATCAACGAAGGCAATATGGGCTTGATGCGTGCCGTTGAAAAATTTGATCCTGAAAGGGGCTTTCGGTTTTCTACCTATGCAACTTGGTGGATTAGACAATCGATTGAACGGGCGTTAATGACGCAAACCCGCACTATCCGCTTGCCAGTGCATGTCATTAAAGAAATGAATATTTATCTAAAGGCACAACGGCAATTAGGTATTAACTTAGGTTATGAGCCGAGCATGGAAGAAATTGCCGCGTATGTGGGCAAGCCGGTACATAAGGTTGAAAAAATACTGAAGTTAAATGAGCGGGTTACATCGATAGACATTCCAAAAACCGATAGCTCAGACAAGCCATTGGTGGACTATTTGGATTCGGCTGAACAACCCTGTCAAGTTGAGCAATTGCAACAAGACAACGTCAAGAAAGACCTTACTTATTGGGTGTTACAGCTACCTAATAAACAACAGGAAGTGATTTGCCGACGCTATGGCCTCTGCGGTTATCCTGAAGGGACGCTTGAACAAATCGCCTCAGCAATGAGCCTGACCCGCGAACGTATCCGGCAAATCCAAATTGATGCCCTAAAACGGCTAAAGCAGGAGTTGCGTAATAACGGGTATTCGTTTGAGGAGTTGTTCTGTTAATGGATTTTACGCACTCACTTTTGCGAGGCGAAAATAAATAATAATGAATCGCTACCGCGATGTTATTTAAATCGGGTTCTCGCACCCGAAGGCGAGCTACTTTCTTTTGCGCCGCCAAAAGCAAGTAGCCAAAGAAAAGGCGGCCCGGTTGCCGCTCATGTCTTGCGCTCCTCGCATTTGTCGGGGGACGGCAGAATGGGCTTCCTGCCCATCTACCGCCGCGCGGCTTCCCTGCCGCGCCCCTTCGGGCTATTCCCGACAAATACTGCGGTGCTCGACGCGGCAAACGGGAGAAAAGCGCGTTACTACGTAACTTCAGCTGTTAAACAGGAAATTTTTCTTGGTTACGGCTCGCCCAGTATTCTGTCGCCAACGCTTCTGCTTGCATTTGCGTTTCTGCCTTGCCCAATAATTTTAAGGCGATGGCAGCAGTGCCGATGACTGAGGCGGTGGCGAATTCATCCTCTAATGCCCCTGACCATAGCTGCGCTAATTGTTCAGGGGCAAGGGTTTCTGATTTGACATGACGGCGACTAAATAGCGCTGGCCAATTTTCATCGATTAATTCGCCGTTATGCACACTTTGCACCAAACAATCGACATCAGGATTACGTTCGGTTTCCCCGCCTTCACCTTTTAAAACCGCCATATGCGGCTGCATCAGTAATGCCGCTGCTTGCTGATGTACAGGCCGATAGCCTGGATGAAAAATACCTTGAATGCTGTAATCGGCATTGAACGGGTTCAGCAAGCGCACCAAGGTATGCACGGGGGAGCGCAATCCCATAATGGGCCGCAATTCAATAATGTCATTCAGTTTTGGACAAAATTGTTCTAAAGACAAATAACTAAAATGCTGCGCCGCCAGTTGTTCCTTGGCTTGTGCGATGGATTCAGCTGGTTTAAGCCCCAAGGCTTGCAAAGCGTCTTCGGTGTATAAACGTCCGCCTGTGTGGCCTGCGGCACCGTGCATAAATACGGTGATGCCATTTTCCGCCAACAGCAATGCGGATAACAAAAACCAGGGCAAATGCCGACGCTTTCCGGCATAAGACGACCAATCCAAATCTACTGGGCAATCAGTAGCAAACGAAAAACTTTCCCGTACCGCTTGTACAAATCCTGCCAATTCCTCTGGGGTTTCTTCTTTGACCCGCATCAGCATCAAAAACGCGCCGAGTTGCACGGGCAATACTTCATCATTCATCACCATCCGCATAGCGCGATAGGCTTCTTCTTGGGTCAGCGGCCTAGAGCCTTTTTTGCCTTTGCCGAGAATGCGGATGGTTTCCGCAAACGGATGCTCAGGATGCGGCGTTTGTTCGTGGTGGCTGAAGGTCATAAAGTGAATTTGAAATAGTGGTCAATTAACAGCACCGCAAACAACGCGGTGATATAGACGATGGAATACGCGAAGGTTTGCATGGCGGTTTTATTGGTTTTGGTACGCATCATCAAAACCGCTAAGTAAATGAAAAACACGCCCAGCGGTAATGCGATGCCCAAGTAAATCAAGCCGCTCATGCCCGTGAGATACGGCAAAACGGTGACAATAAGCAGTAAAACGGTATACAACAAGATTTGCAAACGGGTGAATTCCACACCGTGGGTGACGGGCAACATGGGGATATTAACTTTGGCGTATTCTTCGCGGCGGGCGATTGCCAGCGCCCAGAAATGCGGGGGCGTCCAAACAAAAATTATCAGCACCAAGAGCAGGGCATTAGGATCGATGCTGTTGGTCATTGCCGCCCAGCCCAATAATGGCGGGGTTGCGCCAAACGCGCCGCCGATAACGATATTTTGTGGGGTAGCGCGTTTTAAATATAAGGTATAGACAATGGCATAGCCAAATAGCGATAGAAAGGTCAAAACCGCCGTTAATACGTTCACCAAAAACACCAGAATCAGCATGGAACTGATCCCCAAAATCACGGCAAAACCCAATACATTGGCAGCGCTTAAGTTGCCTTTGGGCAATGGGCGATTTTCAGTGCGGGTCATTTGGGCATCGGCTTTGCGGTCAATAAAGTGATTGATCGCCGCCGCTGATGATGCAGCTAAGGCAATACCAAGAGTGCTGTATATGACTATCGCCAATGGTGGCATACCAGGAACAGCCAAGAGCATGCCAACCACTGCTGTGAATAGCATTTCTAAGACGACATTCGGTTTACACAGTGTCAGATAATTTTTCCAAGACACCGAAGTAGCAATGTTAGACATCGATTTATGGGCTCGTTTGATAATAACCGGATAGCATACAGTGAACCACCTATTATTGAAATAGCTTGCAGATGCCCGCTTTTTTGCCAATCTGCTAGGCAATTACCATTTAAAGGGTATATAGGAATGGCAACAGAGTTGGCTATTTTTTAATCGCCAATTGTCGCCCAGCTTTAGTGCCGCTTGTAAATCTGCCATAAATCCGCGTTGCCATCGCTACCTTACCCACAGATTTTATTCAGTGCACGGAAAGACTTGGCGGTGCTATTCGGTTAAAATAGCCTGCTTTGCAAATTGCCTTAATTATCTTAAGGGAATGAAGTTTAATTGTATGTCTTTCTGAGGACTTGCTATGCGTAAAAAATTGCTTACTTTCACTGGGGGCGCGTTATTGCTCCTTACCCATTCATGGAGCCAGGCAACCACTGACTTACCGCCTACCGCAAAAGTGGATATCGGGCCAGTTGAAGATGTCTGCTCTGATTTTACGCCGCCGGAATGGCGTAAGGCGCAAGTTATTGACGGTGTCAACATACAAGAATCAAAACTGTGTGAACCCGATAACCCAGCCGATATTGCCGCTTTTGTAAAAGGTACCAACGGCATTTCTATGTCCACGCTGATGGAAACCCAGCTTGCTGCTGATGCGATTACCCTGTCTGATGATACTGACGGCGACGGCGACCCGGATAAAATCGTCATTAAACTGGAAGTGGTGGAAATCAACGGTCACTCGCCAGATGTCAAAGAACCTATCACTACCTTTGATATAGCCCCAGGCATCCAACCTACTTTTTGGGTATACGCGCCAAAAACCCGCGATATGTCTACCCGCAGCTTGTATGAACCAATCGCTAATCCATTACTGCGCGCACCGTCACCAGTGATCCGCGTTGAACAAGACGACGTGGTATGGATTGTTTTAGAAAATACCCATTATTTGCCGCACTCCATCCATCTGCACGGTGTAGACCATCCGTTTATGGATCACGGCGGACACGGCAACGACGGCGTAGGCCAAACCAGCAATATGGACACCATGCCCGGCGATGTCAAAACTTACGTCATCAAGCCTCGCCAACCAGGCACCATGTATTACCACTGCCATGTGCAGCCGCACACCCATATTCCTATGGGCTTGCAGGGCATATTCGTAGTTGAGGAAAACCGCCCAAATAACTGGGTGCAAACTTTCAACGTCGGCGCTGGGCAAGTACGTCATCCATCGGTTGCTGTCAGTGAAAAATATGACCGCGAATATGATTTGCATTACCAATCTGTGGATAAAGAACTGCACGAAGTAGTCGCGCGTTCGGCTAACGATCCACGCTTGATCGCCAAACACATGAACATGGAATATGACACCACCGATGCCAGTGATGATTACTTCATGCTTAACGGACGCTCATTCCCCTACACGCTAAGGGAGTCGCTGATTGAAATGGAAAAAGACCGCAAAGTGAAGCTGCGGGTTTTAAACGGGCATACCGAAGCTTTCGCGTTGCATATCCACGGTCATAAGCCAACCATTACCCATTATGACGGTGTCGATAACGGGCCAGGCTCGTACATCCAACGCGACGTGCACGGCATGGTGCCAGCGCAACGGATTGATTTGTCTTTAAGCGGCATTGACGATGGCTTAAATAGTTTCGGGCAAGGCATTTGGATGTTCCACGATCATGTGGAAAAATCCTTTACCACCAATGGCTTAGGCGAAGGCGGCGATATTAGCTTGGTAGTTTATAAAGGCTTTGTCGATGAAAAAGGCATTCCCGCTTCTCACGGCATGAGCCTTGCGCCGTATTTTTCCAAGAGCTTTTGGCAAAAAAATTACCCGATTTGGCAAGATTACGATGCTTGGCATAGCTTAGGCTTGCCAGATTTGAAAGGCGATTTCAAAACCGCCAAAGTGGCAGTACAAACCATCGCGGAAAAACCTAAAGTTGGCGATGACAGCACTAACGGACAACAAGATTCTGTTATCGGTAAATTAATTACTGGTTTGGTATTAGGGTTGCTCAGCTACTTGTTAGTCGCCAAACGCCGTCCTATCTATAACTACGCGGCAAACTTGCTAAACAAAAACAAATAGCCGTTTGTGGATGTAGGCGTGGCAACCACCACGCCTACCATTTACACCCAATTGGTTTGCACCGGAATTAAATCAAAATCCTCATACAAACGCGTTTTTTTCCAGCCATCAAAACGGTCATCGTAAAACTCCAGATCGTTATCTATCGCATACTCATAACAGCTTCTAAATAACCTGGCGGTGCGGAACGCATGTAACTCATCGTCTGCGGTGATTTTATTGATATTACCAACTTGAAAGGTTTTATTGCGGGCTTTGCCGTTATTCACCCAAAAAACCGTGTAGCAAAGATAGCTTTTGTCTTTACGGTGATCGTACTTAATTGTTCTGGATACCCCTGTAACCCCGGTTGTTGTTTTATTTTTTGGGGGTTTTAAAAATCGGCTTTTACTGCCTTTTAGGACAACTAACATCTGGTCGCGCCAAGTAATTGCAGCTTGTAACGACTTGCCTTTATTGCCCCATAATTTGTGTGAAAAGTAACGGCTGCTTTCTTTGCCGCGCCGAACAATGCGGACTTGATAGCCAAACGTATCTGGCTCGGTGATATGTCTATTTTTTACCATAGGATAATTCCCCTCAAAGAATTATACAGATGTGTTTAGCGGCAAACGTATGTCGCCAAATGGTACAACCTGCTAAGAGTCTCTAAATTTTAACCATTTTGTCATGTAGCTGTAACAATTTATCGCTAAAGAGCAATCAAAAGCAAGCAAAAAAACCACAAGGCTAGACAATTACCAAGTGAATTGGTGTAGAATACCGCCAATTTCACCATTACAGCGGTGGATTTAACCACATAATCCTTTGTTTTTTAATAATTTTGGAGACAGTCAATGAGCGTATTAGTTGGTAAACAAGCCCCTGATTTTACAGTTCCTGCGGTATTGGGTGATGGTCAAATTGTTGACTCTTTCAGCTTCTCTGAAGCCACTAGCGGCAAATATGCCGTCGTATTTTTCTACCCATTAGACTTCACCTTCGTTTGCCCAAGCGAATTGATTGCCTTAGATCACCGTATGCCAGAATTCACCAGCCGTGGTGTAGAAGTGGTTGCCGTTTCTATTGATTCCCATTTCACCCACAACGCATGGCGCAACACCCCAATCAACCAAGGCGGTATTGGCCCAGTGCGCTACACCATGGCGGCTGATATTGGACACAGCATCTGCAAAGCTTACGATGTTGAAAAAGCAGAATTCCCAGTGGCTTTCCGTGGCACATTCTTAATCGACAAAACTGGCTTAGTACGTCACCAAGTGGTTAACGACCTGCCATTAGGCCGTAACATGGACGAATTATTGCGTATGGTTGATGCCCTACAATTCCACGAAGAACATGGCGAAGTTTGCCCAGCAGGCTGGAACAAAGGCGATGCAGGCATGAATGCAAGCCCAGCTGGCGTTGCCGAATACTTAGATAAAAACGCTGACAAATTATAATTTAAGCGTTTTTTAGCCCAATAAAAAAGCGCGTTGCCGCAAAGCAACGCGCTTTTTTTACGCCCAAAAACTATTGCCCGGTGCTTTTTTTAGCATCCGCCAACAGTTTTTTACGGATTAAAAATGCCGCCGCTACCGCGATAATAGCGGGCACTTGCAACAGCAAAAATGTCCCAGTCGCACTTTTGGCAACCATGCCAGCCAAGGCAGAAACCACTGTCAGCTTACCCACCCACCAAGCAATCCAATACCCTATTAAGCCAATAACCGCCCATTTAATTGGCGGTTCCGCGTTATTTCTTGCCGTTACATAAAACCACACTAAAATGGCGACACCCGCAGCTTTCGCTAAAAATAACATATCACTCCCCTTATTATTGTTTACAAGACCACCCGTTAACTACTTTTAGACGGTTGCCAATCTTACCAAGCATTAACGCGCTTAAGATAGGTTTTTAGCCAAACCCCACCCAAGAACAGGAACCAGAATGCAAGGCCAGCTAGAAAAAATGTCCAGCGAATTAGCCGATCCAGTGCGCTACCACTTGGTATTAGGCGAACAAAAAATCCTCCTAAACGACTACATCGGCAAAGCCATCCGCCTACAACACACCGGAAAAATCACCTGTGTACATTGCCAACGGCAGATAAAAAAAACCTACAACCAAGGCTATTGTTATCCCTGCTTCATCAGCTTGGCGCAATGCGACAGCTGCATCATGAAACCAGAAAACTGCCATTACCATGAAGGCACTTGCCGAGAGCCAGACTGGGGCGATGCTTTCTGTTTTCAACCGCACATCGTCTATCTAGCCAATTCCAGCGGCATAAAAGTCGGCATCACCAGACAAACCCAAGTACCAACCCGCTGGATGGATCAAGGTGCGGTACAAGCCTTGCCGATATTTAAAGTGGCATCACGGTATATTTCTGGCTTACTGGAAATCGCCATCGCCAAACATGTCAGCGACAAAACCAATTGGCAGCAAATGCTGAAAAGCCAAGCAACGCCGATCGATTTATTGGCACAACGGGATAATTTAGTCGCCTTATGTGCGGCGGAAATCGATGCCATCAGCCAGCGTTTTGGCGAAGCGGCAATAGAATTATTAGATACAGCCAACATCGTGACGATTAATTACCCAATCGAGCAATACCCCGCGAAAATAAAATCACTTTGCTTGATTAAAACGCCGGAGATAGCAGGGGTATTGCAAGGGATAAAAGGCCAGTATTTACTGCTGGATACTGGCGTTATCAATATCCGTAAATATACGGGCTATGAAGTGGCGCTTTTAGATTAAAGCCATTTGTAGGGTACGCTGAGCGTACCTTACAGCTAAAACTTAAGCCTTAGGCGGCACATACGCCTCAGGCATATCATTATTGCCTTCAAACAAAAACTTCTGCCGCTCTTCGGCAAGAAACGCGCGGCTTTTTGGGTCGTAACTCGCCAAACGGTTTTCATTAATCAAAATGGTTTGTTTGCCCAACCATTCTTTCCACGCTTGTTTAGAGACTTTTTCAAAAATCTCTTGGCCTTTTTCACCTGGAAATGGCGGCGCATCCAAGCCTTCAGCTTCCATACCCAATTTTACGCATTGCACTAATCTAGTCATGATTGTCCTCGTGGTTAAAGTGTTGTTTTAATAGCGTCTTTATCGGCGCAGGCAAGCCCAGTCCGTCAATTTGCTTGGCGTTATACCAGAGCGACTGCCCGGCTTCCATCACAAAATTTATCGGGTTATCGGTGTAAATCCATAATGGCGTGTAATCCAGATGGAAATGCGAAAAAGTGTGCCGCTGCATTAAGCCACTTTGGTGTTGGCGTATCCGCAGCTGTTTCGCCGCACACCAATCTAAAGCAGCTTGCGTATCGGCAAACTCCGGCAAACTCCACAAGCCGCCCCAAATACCCACGGGCGGGCGTTTTTCCAGCCATAAATCGCCATCGTTATTGACCAAAATTAACAACACTTGCTGCTTTATCGGGATAGTTTTGGGCGGCTTGCGGGTTGGTAAATCGGCAGTTGTTCCGGTTTGGTTGGCAAGACAACCGTCTTGAATAGGGCAGCGATGGCAGGCGGGTTTACTACGGGTGCAAAGTGTAGCGCCCAAATCCATGATGGCTTGGGTGTAATCAGCAACCCGCGCTTTAGGGGTGTATTCGGCACTGATTGCCCATAAAGCTTTACTGACAGCAGTCAATCCGGGCCAACCCGCAACGCCTTTAAAGCGGCACAGCACCCGTTTAACATTGCCATCTAAAATCGGCTGGCTGTTATTAAAAGCGATACTTAAGATAGCGCCTGCTGTTGATTGGCCTATGCCGGGCAAAGCCATCAAACCCGCTAAATCATTAGGGAAGCCGCCGATTGCCACTAGCTGTTGCGCGGCTTTATGCAGATTTCGGGCGCGGGCGTAATAACCCAAGCCCGCCCATAGCTGCAACACCTCATCCACAGGCGCATTGGCTAAGCTGGCAACATCAGGAAACTTGGCGGTAAATGCCAAAAAATACGGGATAACGGTGCTGACTTGGGTTTGTTGCAACATGGTTTCCGATAACCAAACCCGATAAGGAGTAATCGGCTGTTGCCAAGGCAAATCTTTGCGCCCATGTTGGTCAAACCAAGCGAGTATCCGCTGTTGAAATAATTCCGGTGACATCAATGGCTAATCAAATTGCCGATTCATGCTGCAAATAACGACGCAACAAATCCAAGGCCAACAACGCCGATTGCTGCCGCTTACGCAGGCCAGAACCGCCAATACGATGATTTTCTTGCACATAGCCGTCCGCCGTTAGCAGCACATTAAAGATAAACACCGTTTGGGTTTTATCGTTAAGCTGCTGCCTGTCGCCGTTATAAAGCTGCACCAAGACAAAATCCGCACCGCTATTGACTTGTACAAGGCCAGCAATTTCATTGGCGATTTCCATCAGATCGGTTTCATCTAAATCTATCCCCAAATTTCTGGTAATCCGCGCCAGCGATTGCTCATAACGGCTTTCCAATAACCAATCAGAGCCTACGCAAAAGCCCGCGATTAAACCTTGGCTAATGGTTTCCACCACTGCCAGGGATTTTTTATGCGCGGTCATCAACGCATTAACCACAGTAGCCAAATCCCCAGAATCCTCGCCCGGCTTATCAATGGCATAAACACTATTGCCCAGCAAACGGGTAATGCGCTCGACCAATAGGTCTATCGACAACTCCGCATAATTGTGCGGAAACAGCAACTTGGTTTGCACTTCATTTAAGCTGGCGCGAAAACCCAGCTTTACCCCGTCAGGCATGGTGATGGCATTGATACGTTGCTGAATATCCGATTCACCCAGCCCGACGGTTTTTATCGTCACCAAATTACTGGGCTTTAAATCGAAGCCGCTTGTTAAGGTCGGCAAGATTTTTTCCAGAAACATCGGCTTCATTTCCGAAGGCACACCCGGCAAAAATACAAACCAGCAACGGTCAACATGCAAAGCAAAACCAGGCGCTGTTCCCCATTCATTATCTAACCGCTGGCAACCTTCCGGCAGCATCGCCTGTTTACGGTTGGCTTCTGGCATGGCTTTGTTGCGATAGCTAAAATACTGTTGTATGGTTGCCAGCGCCTCGGCATCGAATACTAATGGCAGATCAAACGCCAAAGACACCGCTTCGGCGGTTAAATCATCACTGGTTGGCCCCAAGCCGCCAGTACAAAGACAGCAATCGGCACGTCCGGCAATTTCGCGCAGCAAACTGACCAAATCGTCCATATTATCGCCAACGGCAGTATGTCGGGTTACCGAAAAGCCTTGCTTCACCGCTTGTTGGGATAACCATGCGGCATTGGTATCAACGGTGTGTCCGCTAATAATTTCTTCGCCTTGGGAGAAAATTTCTAGGATAGGATTCATAACAAAATTCGCTCGAAAAATCAGGGAGGGGATAAGGCAACACCTTTTCCATTTAATAGCTTATTTATATTGACTGAGCCATCCGAAGCCAACAACGCTGCCGCTTTCGGTAAAGCCCTGTGATACTGCAAGCCAACCAATACTCGTTTTTTGTTCTGGGTACCACTAAATGCACATCGACCAACATTACTTAAGCACTGCCAGCCAATGCCCATCGCCAAACTACAACGATAGGCCAATAGCGGATGACATTTCCTTAATCGTCGTCCACTGCATCAGCCTGCCGCCAAATAAATTTGGCAATGATTACATAAATCAATTGTTCTGTAACCAGCTTAATCCTGACGATCACCCGTATTTTAAAAAAATTTACCAATTGCAAGTATCCGCGCATTTATTGATAAAACGGGATGGCGCATGTGTGCAATATGTGCCTTTTAACAAACGCGCGTGGCACGCAGGCAAATCCAGCTACCAAGGCCGCGAAAACTGCAATGATTTTTCCATAGGCATTGAACTAGAAGGCGCAGAAGACATTGCCTACAGCCCCGAACAATACACCCAACTTGCCGAAGTTATTAACACCCTGCTCGCCACCTACCCAAGCTTATCGCGGCAACGGATTACCGGACACAGCGACATTGCACCAGGACGCAAAACCGATCCGGGTTCGGCGTTTGATTGGGACAAATTATTTGCCGCGTTGTGACTATGCCGTCGTTTTTTGGAGCGCGGTCATCTTGACCGCAACTGGCGGGCAGGATGCCCGCGCTCCCTCTTACTAGAAACCGAAAACCTGACCGATTGAAGCATCGCCGCTCAATTCAACGCTTTTTGCCCCCGCAACGCCACCACCATCAAATCCACAAACGCCCGTACCTTCGCCGACGCATAACGGCCTTCACGATGTAGCACATGAATCGGCAAGCGTTCTGGTTCAAAATCTTCCAGCACCGTCTGCAATTCGCCCGATGCCAAATAGGGCGCGACTTGGTAAGACAGCAACCGCGTGATGCCTAAATGCCGCAGCACCGCCACAATCGCCGAATCATTATTGGTTTCGGTCAATCGCGGCTTGATTTTTACGCTGACACCCTGCCCAAAACGCCATTCGCCTTGGTTGCCCGCGCTATTGGCGGCGACCAAATAATGTTGGCTTAAATCGTTGGGATGTTGCGGAATGCCGTGTTTGCCAAGATACACGGGCGACGCACAGGTAACGCGGCGCACATAGCCGACTTTAATGGCGTTCATGCTGGAATCGGGCAACTCGCCAATCCGTATGCCCACATCCAAGCCTTCCTCCAATAGATTGACCACGCGATCCAAAAACACCGCCGACACCTGCATATCAGGATAACGTTCCAGATAATCAACAATACTCGGCATCACATACATGCGCCCAAACAGCACAGGCGCAGTCACCGCGAGATGGCCTTTCGGTTCGCCGTTGATACCAGCTGCGGCTTCATCCGCCGCATCCACTTCACTGATGATGCGCCGCGCATCTTCCAAATAGCGCTGCCCTGCTTCAGTCACACGCACATAACGGGTGGTGCGCGTCAGCAGGCGGATTTTCAGACGCTCTTCCAAACTGGCGATGGCGCGGGTGACGGCAGGCGGCGACATATTCAATCGCCGCGCACCGCCAGCAAAGCTTTGTTCCTCGGCAACGGCGACGAACACGGTCATTAAATCGAGTCTGTCCATTTTTTCTTATCTGTAAGGTTTTTTATGTAGGTGCGGATTTATCCGCATTGATGCCCTGCGGGTACTGTGCGAATGAATTCGCACCTACAAATTAGCAATGGCGCGGGTGACGGGGCTATTATTCCATTTTCTATAAGAATATATTGTAAATAATGGCTATTCTTCTTAAAAGTGAAATTGACTACAGTATGTCCACCCGAGACGAAAAGCACTTTCAGGCGCGTAGGGTGGGCAAACCGCTTTTTGTTTGCCCACCACACGGAAAACAAAGGTGGGCAGAAAAACTTGCCCACCCTACGCCTAAAACCTGAAAGGTATCAAACCTGATATAGGATGTGCCGACGGTAGGAGGCGCATCAATCGCGTAAAAACTCGACAGATGCGCTTCATTCCTCAGCACATCCTATAACCAGAAAGGTCTTAGTTAAGGGCAACTAACAACCAATTATCTAACAAGGAAAAATCATGAGCCGCATTAACACTGTCACCAAAGAAACCGCCAACGCTGAACAACAAGCTTTGTTCGATGCCATCCAAGCCAAATTGGGCATCGTCCCCAATTTCTTAAAAATTCTGGCGAACTCACCCGCCGCTTTACGTGCCTTTTTAGGCTTGCACAGCATTGCAGGCGAAGGTAGCTTAAACCCACAAACCCGCGAACGTATCGCCTTAGCGGTCGCCCAGCAAAACACCTGCGAATATTGCGTTTCGGCACATACCGCGATTGGTCGGAAAGCGGGCTTGAACAACGCCGAAATTGACGCCAACCGCCACGGTACTAGCCAAGATGCCAAAGCCGCCGTCGCCGTGAAATTCGCCAAATCGTTGCTGGAAAACATGGGCGAAGTCACCACAGCGGAAATCACCGAAGTCCGCTCGGCGGGTTATAGCGACGCGGAAATTGTCGAGATTATCACCCACGTGGCGATGAATATCTTCACCAATATCATCGGCAAAGCCAGCCATGTCGATATTGATTTCCCAAAAGTTGAACTGAAATTGGCAGCGTAACTCAGTAATCAGGTCTGGCGACAGAGTTTGTCGCCGACTTTTGATGATCGTTAAAAATACGGTAGGGTACGCTGTGCGTACCTTTTACATGGATTTTAAAGGTACGCACAGCGTACCCTACACAAAACCCTAAAACCAAAACCAAGGAAAAAACCATGCAATTAACCAACAAAACCGTATTCGTCACTGGCGCAAACCGTGGCATTGGCAAAGCCCTTGTTGAGGCTTTACTGCAACACCCCGTCAAAAAAATCTACGCCACCGCCCGTGACATTTCCGCCTTGCCTGATTTTGCCGATGCCCGCGTTGTGCCCGTCACCCTGGACATTACCAAACCCGACCAAATTCAAGCCGCCGTAACCTTGGCGCAAGATGTCGATGTGTTGATTAACAATTCCGGCGTGTTGTCGATGGCTTCCGTAGTATCGGGCGAGCCGGACGCTTTGCGTTACGACATGGACGTCAATTATTACGGCACGTTGGCAATCACCCGCGCGTTTGTACCGGTTTTGGCAGAACACGAAGGCGCGGCAATTGCCAATGTGCTGTCTGTGGTCAGCCTTGCCAGCATGATCGGCATTGGCGGCTATAGCGCCTCGAAAGCGGCGTTGTTTTCCGCCACCCAAGCCATGCGCGCCGAATTAAAAGTGCAAGGCATTAGCGTCCACGCCATTTTTCCAGGGCCGATTGATACCGATATGGCAAAAGAATTTGCTATGCAAAAAGCCAGCGCCCAAGAGACTGCCGAAAATATCTTGGCAGGTTTGCTTGCCGATGCCGAAGACATCTTCCCAGACCCGATGTCCACGCAACTGGGTCAATTATGGGCGACAAACCCGAAAGCCTTGGAAGCGGCATTTGCGGCGATGTGATAACTCAGTAGTGGTGCAAAAGTTTTCATAGGAGTCCAAAACCTGTTTTGGACTCCTAATCAAGGAACTATCGTCACCGCTATTATTAAAATACTTTTGAACGATTACGTATGTTTTCGGCTTTTGGAGCGCGGGCAAGATGCCCGCGCTCCTTATCATTAACCCACTTAGCGGAGCAGTCCGATGGCAAGCGCCTTTGCAGACATCACCTTTACGCCCAGCGTGAAAGCCGCGCAAAGCCAATACGGCAGCCGCGAGCGCAATAGCCGTTTTGAATTGGCGACCGATGCGCGTAACCAATTGACCGAACAGGAAATCGAGTTTATCGCCCAACGCGACAGTTTTTACCAAGCCACGGTTTCCGAATCCGGCTGGCCTTATGTGCAGCATCGCGGCGGCCCGGTCGGTTTTTTAAAAGTGCTGGACGGGCGGACGCTGGGCTTTGCCGATTTTCGCGGTAATGTGCAATACCTGAGCGTCGGCAATCTGCAAGCCAATAACCGCATCTCGCTGATTTTGATGGATTACGCCAATCGGCAACGCCTAAAAATCTGGGGAACAGTACGCATTGCCCATGCCGATACCGAACCGGAATTGCTGGCGCAATTGGAAGTGCCGACCTATCGGGCGCGGGTGGAGCGTGGCATTATCATTCATATCGAAGCCTTGGATTGGAACTGCCCGCAACACATCACCCCACGTTACAGCCAAGCGCAAGTGGAGGAAATGATGGCACCATTGCTGGCGGAAATTGAACGCTTGAAGCAGCTGGTGTGAACGAGATCCGATAAAGCTATAGTTCCCAAGCTCCGGTGTCACTGCCATTAAGTTAAGGAAAAATTATATCAACCAAAGTGATTGGTCATAGGATGTGCTGAGGAACGAAGCGCATCTGTCGAGTTATTACGCGATTGATGCGCCTCCTGTCGTCGGCACATCCTATAATTATCCTATTGAAAAACAATAATAATTCTTTAACTTAATGGCAGTGACGCTCCGGCGTGGGAACGATAGTCAATATCTACGTAATATCAATGAATAAAACAACAACCGGAGAAAACCCCATGCTAAAACTTTACCAATTCGCCGTTTCCGGCAACGCCCACAAAGCCCGGATGCTGCTGTCTTTTCTGGGCTTGGACTATGAAGGCATCGCCGTCGATGGCCTGAACAAACAACACAAAACCGCCGAATTTTTAGCCATGAACCCATTCGGGCAAGTGCCGGTATTGGTCGATGGCGATTTTTCCCTGCGCGACAGCAACGCCATTTTGGTGTATTTGGCGCGGCAATACGGCGATGCCCATTGGCTGCCGAACGAACCGCAAGCACTCGCGCAAGTGATGGCGTGGCTGGCAACGTCCGCCAACGAACTGGCGTGGGGGCCGAGCCGTCTGCGCGTGCATTACAAATTCGGTCGAGAAATTAACGTTGCCGAATCCGAGCAAATCACCGCCAACCTACTGGCAATTTTGGAAGCGCAATTAACCGCCAACGACTGGCTGGCACTCGACCACATCACCATCGCCGACCTTGCCATTTACCCGTACATTGCTTTAGCGCCGGAAGGCAAAGTTGACCTTAGCCCGTATCCGGCGATACTCGCGTGGCTGCGCCGCATTCAAGCCTTGCCGAATTATGTCGGCATGATAGGCATGAGGGAAGGCTGAGATTTTTAAAATAGTCCACGAAAGACAAGAAAAATACGTTTTTAAAGTTGCATTAGCTGGAGTCAAAAACATGTTTTTGATTCTGTTTTTTAAGCTTTTTCGTGCTTTTCGTGCTTTTCATGCCTTTCGTGGACAAAAAACCAAACCATCAAAAGGAACAACCATGACCACCCAAATCGACGAACCCCGCCCACCCTTTCCACCCTTCACCCGCGACACCGCCGCGCAGAAAGTCCGCATGGCAGAAGATGGCTGGAACAACCGCAATCCAGAACGCGTGGCTTTGGCCTACACCGCCGACAGCCAATGGCGCAATCGCAACGAATTCCCCAAAGGCCGCGAGCAGATTATCGAATTTTTAACCCGCAAATGGGCGACCGAACACCAATACCGTTTAATCAAAGAACTCTGGGCATACACCGACCACCACATCGCCGTGCGTTTCGCTTACGAATGGCATAACGATAACGGCGACTGGTTCCGCTCTTACGGTAATGAAAACTGGGAATTTGCCGACAACGGCCTGATGCAAAAACGCTATGCCAGCATTAATGATTTGGCGATTACCGAATCAGAACGCCTATTCCATTGGCCTCAAGGCCGTCGCCCTGATGAACATCCTGGCTTGAGTGAGTTGGGATTGTAGTGGTAGTAGGGTGGGCAAGCTGTTCTGCCCACCTTTGGCGTCAAGGTAATGCGCCGGATGCTTGAGGTTAACATACGGTGCAATACAGCTAGCGTCTATTGCACCCTACAAATCCGTGTTATGAATTTTACATTGGTAGGATTTTCAAAAAGTCATCTTTGTCAATGCGTAGCTTCTATCAAGGTCTAAAGGTGGACAGTAAATAATCTTTCCCAGCTGAGTGGCAACCAGCGCAGAGCTGTATGCCTTTGCCATAAAATGCCCCCTGTCCATTTGTGTCGAAGGCTTCATAAAACAGCCAATCTCCGGCTTTTACAGTTGGGCTTCTATCGGTTTTTACCATGACGGCGTAACCCGCTACAGTATTGCCACCGAGGAAGAGTTCCTTGACCATTGCCGCACCTTTACTAAATCGTTTTCTGCGTGCGGCAAGGTCGTTCACCAACACTGGGTTGTAATAGGTTTTCACCACGCCGCCGTGAGGGCCGGTGCTTTGATGGCGCGCAGGTTCTGGAAGAAAGTTGGCTTTGTAGCCTTTGTTGTTTAGCCAATTAATCAATTTGGCTTTATTGGTTGGTGGTATGACATTAGCCCAACAAGTTTCATCGCAAGTAGTGTGTGCTTGGCTTGGTAAGGATATGAAAGTAGTCAATAGACAAAACAGTCCTATTGTTGCAGGTATTAAGTGGCGCATCGATTATTCTCCGGTCATGCTTTATTGTTAATATTGTGTCAATTGCGAATGCGAACAGTATTTTCATCCGTGAAAATACACTAAATAGCTTATTTTTTGATGATTTTTAAAAAATGTTATCAAAATGTTAACTTTTGTCAGGATGGGCAAGCTTTTCTGCCCACCTTTGGCGGCAATTCGGTGGTTAAAACAGCTTGCCCACGCGGCGGTGACCTAAGTTAAATCACCGTACAGGACCAACTGAACTGAGTAACGCGGCAGCTAGCAGGCAAGTGGCTACTGAACACCAGTAGGCGATGGGGTTGCCCCTGCGAGTAACCGAACCTGTAACCCAACGGGCTTCGCCGGACAGCAAGGCCAAGACTGCTGCAACTACGAACAATGCTGCGATAAATAACATAAGTGATCCTGAGCGGTGTAACGGTAATGTAAAGCTAAGGGTGAGAACCTTTGGTGGCAATAAAAAATAACATAGAGATGCCGGATACTTGAGGTGAACATACGGTGCAATACGGCTGGCGCCTATTGCACCCTACAAAATGCGTGTTATGAGTTTGCCGGATTTTATCAAGCAGCGATTTCCATATCCCATCCGGGGAAAACCAATACAGCAGGATGGCATTTCAGCGCTTTTGCTAAAATTTTTGCACGCTCTATGCCTAAATTTACTTTGTCATGCTCAATTGCCGAAATAGTAGATTGAGGGATGCCTGTAAGTTCAGCCAATTGGTTTTGGCTTAACTCTTGGAGTTCACGGATAATTTTGACTGATTCGCCAACAGAGACATCAATCCGTTTTTTAGCGATTTGGTATTCATTCATATTATTTTCTCCGATAGTCATGAGGCGTTATTTTTTCGACTTGGACAAACACCTTATCCATGTTTGTTTGGTAAATAACCCGGTACTGCTTATTCAAGCGCGAAGACCGATAACCACTCCATTCACCTTTTAAAGCCTCATCAGAAAAGCCTTTGATTAGAATCAGTGCTTGAGGGCCAGAGATGGCAACAACGTCTTTCCATTTTTCATACTTTTTCTGTATATCGATTGGACACGACTTTAATTGCTTTTCAACTTGCTTATGTTCGTATATTTTCCACATACCATAAATAGTATGTTAAGTTAAAAGAATGGTCAAATGACGTGATTTAGCGTTAACCATAACGTAATGTGCCGGATGCTTGAGGTCAACATACGTTGCAATACGGCTAACGCCTATTGCACCCTACAAATGCGTGTTACGAGTTGGCAATATAAGCGGCTCCCATTTCCCGTAGCATGGCAGAACCCACGAATGGATCTGAAACTTCAGACAACTGGTTACAAAAGAACATAGCTGGCAATGGTGCTACGACAAGCAAAAGCCAAGGGCGAAACCGTGCAGCTGCGTATAGCAGTGATGCTGCTATAACCGCCCAGCACCATATTGCAAACAAAGAAGGTTCTTTATCCATGACTTCCGCCCAAACAGTTCCGGGAATGAATAGGAGGAGAAAAATCAATCGATTCATAATGCCCAACCTAAATAACGCAAAAAAACACGTCAATTAATGCCCTAATCCAAATTTTAAAAACAAAATATCTTCCAATAAGTTAGCCATATTTTGCCTTCTTTAAAAAACTCACCTTCAAATGCGTATTGCGAGTTGGAACGACCAAACCCAGCTTACGGGATAATGCGCGATCATTGAACGTAAAATTTATACATTAAAACCAATTGGTAAAATCCGAACATCAATCTAAATTTTAAGAACGCATACATCACGCTCCCAGCCTTTGAGATAACACCACTGATTTGCAAACTCTAAAACCTCATCAATTGATTGATTTGGATGAGATGTTGTATTACAGGAAATATCTATTCCTTCGTTTACATTTAACATGACACTTATCCAGTCCATTGCTTCCTCCCAATTTTCACAGTCAACACCAAGAACAGAAAACAAATCAGGTTTTTGGCTGAGTATATTTCGTAAGAACGCATCATGTTCTTCTGTGTATTTTGACTCAGATATTAATACAACGCACTTAGCCATTCACATGCCCAACGTTAAATAGACAACCTAAATGACGCAAAAAAACACGTCAATTAATGCCCTAATCCAATTTAAAATTTAAAAACAAAATATCTTCCAATAAGTTAGCCATATTTTGCGTTCCCCAAAAAATCCAGCCTAGCTGCTCACATCAACAATCCATCAAACCTTAGATGCTTGAGATTAACATCCGATGCAATACCGCTAGCGCCTATTGAACCTTACAAAATGCGTTTTGCGAGTTGGAGCGAGCGGAATCGGGCCGCATTTAGTTTTTATGTAGGGTGGGCAAACAGCTTTATCGTTTGCCCACCATATTCCGATAAAGTAGTGGGCAGAAAAGCGTTGCCCACCCTACCTTACTGAATAAACAAAACGGCATTATAACCGCGCCCTTATTGAGCGCGATTTTATACGTTTTCTGGGAACAGTTCTGTATAACATGGGTCTGCGTGCTCCCACTGAGCATCATGCTCTATGAGGTACTCGCGCACATTATTGAGCTCGACGTTTGGTGGGATGTTGATGGAAATATATGACTTGTTCAAGCCTTCATAGCTGCAACCCAGATGAACTAACCCTTGTAACACAACTTCTGACGAGTTTCCTTGTTCAATCGGCGGATTGAAAATGACTCGCACTGTGCGGTTACCAGACTTTGCCACAACGCGCTGGAAAGTTGGAAACTGCTCTTCTGGGCTAAACGGTGCATACACGATGTCTTGCCAAGAAACGGAGTAAGCATAGAACGGTGAATTGTCGAGTCGGTATTGATTGTTTCCTAGATCAACGGCCCAGAGTGTTTCGACTTCAGCCGAGCCATCCTCATTTGGTACTCGGAATAATATCTTAGCAGTAGGCTCGGCGTGTTTAGTCATGACGTATAACGTTAAATAGACAACCTAAATGACGTAAAAAAACACGTCATTTAATGCCCTATTCCAATTTAAAATAAAAAACAAAATATCTTCCAACAAGTTAGCCATATTTTGCCTTCCCCAAAAAAACCAGCTTAGCGGCTCAAATCAATAATCCATCAAACCTTAGATGCTTGAGATCAACATGCGGTGCAATACGGCTAACGCCTATTGCACCCTACAAATGCGTGTTACGAGTTCCATTCACCTTTTAAAGCCTCATCAGAAAAGCCTTTGATTAGAATCAGTGCTTGAGGGCCAGAGATGGCAACAACGTCTTTCCATTTTTCATACTTTTTCTGTATATCGATTGGACACGACTTTAATTGCTTTTCAACTTGCTTATGTTCGTATATTTTCCACATACCATAAATAGTATGTTAAGTTAAAAGAATGGTCAAATGACGTGATTTAGCGTTAACCATAACGTAATGTGCCGGATGCTTGAGGTCAACATACGGTGCAATACGGCTAACGCCTATTGCACCCTACAAATGCGTGTTACGAGTTGAACAAAAAACAGCTCGGTTCATTTCCAATGTGCTGATAGCACCGATAAGTAAAGACCGAAATTTGCCAATGTTATTAAACTCTGACAACAATAAAAATGCACAAAGCGAACAAGAAAGCGAAGCTTAAACTACCGTTTTTTTGTTTAGCCCATATTTTCATATTTATCTTTCAGGCGGAAGTACAATTCTTTAGCATGTTTGAACTGTGCGTGTTCAAATTCTGAATCATGACACCCAAGAGGTTGAACATCTATAGGTGGGTTGATTTCAGTACTTTCGACAAGATGAATTTGAATTTCGTCGTTTATTCTTAACGGCTTTCGCTTCCATTTCCTAACTTCACCAGAATGAGTCTTTGTTGCTGTAGCACCGAATGCCTCGATACTCGCTTGAGCAATATTTAAGTCTTTTGAGTCTTCCCCGAGGAATCCCCAAGCATTTATTAAAATTGAACTACGAGTCAAATCACTACCGCCGACCTTGTAGAGCAACTCTCCATTCAATCGTATTTCTAAAATAATCATATTTTGCCTTCCCCAAAAAAACCAACTTAGCGGCTCAAATAAACAAGCCATCAACCCTTAACCCTTTTCCCCGCCATAAAAAACATCACCCCACCAACAATTATCATCGGTGTGGATAACACTTGCCCCATGGTTACCCAATCGAGGGCGACGAAGCCTAAATGCGCGTCTGGCATTCTAAAAAATTCCACAAAAAACCTAAAACAGCCATATAACATCACCGCTAAGCCTGTGCAGGCCATGGTTGGTCTGGGTTTTTTGCTGTACAGCCACAGGATGACAAACAGCACTACACCTTCTAAAAAGGCTTCATACAGTTGCGAGGGGTGACGGGCTAGGTCGCCGCCGTTGGGGAATATCATTGCCCACGGTACGTCGGTTGGCCTGCCCCATAATTCGCTGTTGATAAAATTGCCGATGCGCCCTGCCCCTAAGCCGATTGGCGCGATGGGGGCGATTAGGTCGGTGAGTTGAAATAAGCTGCAATGGTGTTTTTTGGCGAACAGCCACATGGCGATAAACACGCCTAACATGCCGCCATGAAAGGCCATGCCGCCTTGCCAAATTTTGAATAGGATGATGGGGTCTGCCAAAAACGCGCTGAAATTGTAGAACAAGATGTAACCAATGCGTCCGCCCAAAATGACGCCGATGGCGCCATAGGTGACTAAGTCTTCAATGGCTTCGGGTTTAATCGGCGACCACGGTTGCTGGGCGCGTTTTTGCCCAAGAAAGTAAACGGCGGCAAAACCGAGTAAATACATTAATCCATACCAATGGACTTTTACTGGGCCTAGGGCGACGGCAACAGGGTCTATCACAGGATAAGTCAGCATTTTCTTCCTAACAGGTAAGCAATAAAGCCGCCATTATACATTCTAAAAATACTTTCACTTATTGCAGGCGCGTCAACTTAAGGTATTACTACCTGATACTAAGCAGTAACGCGCTTTTCTCCCGTTTGCCGCGTCGAGCACCGGAGTATTTGTCGGGAACAGCCCGTTAGGGGTGCGGCATGGATGCCGCACGGCGGCAAAGGGGCAGGAAGCCCCTTTTGCCGTCCCCCGACAAATGCGAGGAGCGCAAGACATGAGCGGCGACCGGGCCGCCTTTTCTTTGGCTACTTTCTTTTGGCGGCGCAAAAGAAAGTAGCTCGCCTTCGGGTGCGAGAACCCGATTTAAAAAACATCGCGGTAGCGATTCATTGTCATTTATTTTCGTCTCACAAAAAGTGGGGGCGTAACATCAGCTACCAAAGCACCCCCTCGAATACACAAGCCTATTGCTTATACTGATTTTAAGATTACTATCATGTAATAGGTGTTTACTGCACCTAACGGCAATCAGGCTGCACATTAAAATTACAATGCCTGAACGGTATCATCACTACTCAACGAGGCCCATCGCCATGTACCCTAAAAACGGATTTTTTCTGCGATTTATCGCGCTTTCTGTACCTTTTTGGCATTCCACCCAAAAAAACACCATCCGCAAAATGTCCTTGGCGTTAATCTGCTTAACCGTGCTGCAAATTGGCGTTGCTGTGGTTATTACGGATTGGAGCGCAGATTTATTTAATGCCTTAGAACAACATTCTATGGCTTGGCTGCTGCGGCAAATCGGTCTGTTGGCGCTGATTTTTATCTGCAATATCGGTTTATCTGCCGCGCATTTAACGGTGAAACGCTATTTACAAATCAGTTGGCGCAAATGGCTGACCACGGAGGTCAATGCCCGTTGGATGAGCCAAGGCAGCCATTATCTGGTCACCCATATCGACGGCCAGCATGATAATCCTGACGGGCGCATCGCCGAGGACATCCGTATCGCGACCGAAGAAGCCATTAATTTGGCGCATTCGTTTTTTTATTCGCTGCTATTGCTGTTTAGTTTTGCCATCATTTTGTGGAACTTATCCGGCAAAATCGTGCTGGATTTATGGCTGGTACAAATCCCCATTTCCGGCTATTTGGTGTGGCTGGCGTTGGCGTATGCCGCTGGGGCAACCGCGTTTGGCTGGTGGATAGGCAAACCATTGGTAAAGGCGACCGATGCCCGGCAAACCGTGGAAGCCAATTTCCGCTATGCCTTGGTGTCTGCCCGCGAGCATTCGCAGGCGATTGCCTTGATCCACGGCGAGTGCAACGAAAACAAACGTTTTCTGCAATTATTCAAAAAAATCGCCGACGTGTACCAATTGCAAACCCTGGCTTGGCGCAATATTTTGATGTTCAGTTCCGGTTATTCGGTATTGTCTATGGCTTTCCCGATATTGGTTTCAGCACCGCGTTATATTTGGGGCAACATCACCTTGGGCGCATTGATGCAATCCGCGCAGGCATTCCAGCACATGGCGGCGGCCTTATCTTGGCCTGTGGATAATATGGCAGCGGTTGCCCAATGGCGGGCTTCTGCCGAACGGGTATTGGGTTTGACTGATACGCTGGAAAAACTGAAACAAGAAATTGACCGCCCCGATCCAAATCGCATCTTGCTGGAAAAAAATGCCGGTGCGAGTTTGAAGTTTGAAAACTTACAACTGACCAACGTTAAAGGCGAAGCCCTTGGCGAACCGTTAAATGCCGTCATTCATTTGGGTGATCGGGTATTGATAAAAGGCGATAGCGCCATCGCTGCCAAATTGTTTAAAGCCATCGCCGGCTTGTGGCCCTGGGGCAGTGGACGTATTGAATTGCCCGATGATGAGCCGATGTTTTTTATGCCGCCTAGGCCGTATTTGCCCGATGGCAGTTTGCGCGAAGCCATTTCTTACCCAACTTGCACCGAACCTTTTTCCACCGAGCAGTTGGTCGGTTTAATGCAATTGGTGGATTTAGAAGGCTTGATCCCGTTGCTTGATAGCCAAGATACCTGGGAAAAAAGCTTATCCCGTGAACAGCAACAGCGCTTAGGCGTGGTAAGGCTGTTGTTGCACAAGCCCAAATGGGTGATGTTGCAAGAAGCCTTGGATTCCTTAAGCCCAGAAAATGAAGTGCATATGCTACGGGTTATCTACAACGCCTTACCCGATGTAACGCTGGTTTCCATCACCAACCAGCCCAGTGCGGAAGCGTTTCATGATCGACGGTTGAATTTGTAATGTCCGTTATAGGATGTGCCGACGACAGGAGGCGCATCAATCGCGTAAAAACTCGACAGATGCGCTTCGTACCTTTTATGCCCTTTGGATACAGCACATCCTATGACTTGCTCACGGATTTTTCCATTCGTCATGAGCTTGTCGAAGTATCAATCGCTAACCCGACCTACAAACTAAAAACGCTAACAACGCGCCATCGCCAATCCCGGCAATCAGTCGCCGCCCGTCGCTTACATCTGCCCATTCGGCTAAATGTTGCAGCGGTTCAGCAATGCGTTGGGCATCTAAACAATGTGTGCCATTGCCAGAAAATCGTTTGATGGCAACGGCGGAATCCATAACCACGGCGGCTGCGCCTGTTGCGGCAATCTGTTTTGCCAAAGCGGTTGGCGAATATTTTTGGGCATCAACAAACATCAACACCAAACCTTGCGGGGCGAACCACGGTTTGGCAACCGCCATGCTTTCGAGCTGGTTGGTTTTTAGGATAGATTGCCGGACAAGATAGCTGCTTGGACTGGTTGCAAACCAGAAAAGTAAACTCGACAGGGCAAGCAATCCCAGCACTAACAAGGCTTTTTTAGGTTTTTTCATGGCGGACTCACTGGCGGATGTCGTGCAGTGCACGGTATCCGCCGTAAAGATAATAAGGAAAACGGCGTTAATTGGTGTTTTTGGAGCGTACCAATTTGTTTTTTAACTCGCCGACCGACTGTTTGATGTTGTTCCACATTGCCTGTGAAGCCTGGGTTTGTACGGCGGCTTTTATGCCATCAATGGCGGTATATAACTGGCTGTAATCTTCCTTATTGCCGTAGCCCAATAAAATGGCTAACTTCAACTGCGTTTTTGCCGCATCCACCAAGTTGAAGATTTCTTCGCGGTTGGCTGATTTGGACAGATTTTGTTTATGCTCCAATTCTGAAGCCACAGTCAGAAATTCTTCTGCCCGTAAAAGCGGCAAGGGAATGATTTCGGTGATGTTTTCCAAGCTATTTAAGATGAAATACAGACTATCTGCGGCTTCGGCGTTTTTACCATCAGCAATCAACCCTTGGACATTACAGATACCTGTGGTGAATATCGCCAGTGGAATCCGGGTGGTGGTTACGTCCACTTCGCTGACCAATTCATCAATCAGTTGCTTAGCCGCTTGAATTTTGCCGTCTTCAAATAAGTCATCAATGGTATTCAGCAATTTTTTGACGGTTTGTTCATCGCCTTCAAATTCTTCAACGGTAACGGAAAAATCCGCCGGAATAAAAGCCGCTTCGGGATTTTTTGCCGACAATATGTCCAATTTTTCTGCAACGCTTTGTAAAAGTTGCGCGGCTTTTTTGCTGTCACTTTTCAGCAAAGCACTCAAAGCCTGTTCAGTACCGGACAAAACGTCGTAGGCTTCATTGGTTATTTCTTGAGATTTTTGCGCCAAAATCTTCCGCCTATCGTCGGATTTAGGCGTATGGTGGTTTGTTACCAGCGGAATGGCTTGGGTTTTCATCTTATCGTCAGCTTCTGCTAAATCGATAGTAAATGGTAACGATGAAATAATGACCGAAGCCGTGTACATCGCAATTTTTGGTAGTACATTTTTCATAGTGGTTTCCTACTTTGATAAATTAAGTTTATCCCGTTAGCAAGGCCGTGTTGGGCGTTGCTACCTGCTATATGCTTTTTTTATGCCAATAGAAAATAACAATAAAAATCAATTAAATAGGATTATTTTTTGCCAGTCGCCGGAAAATCTGTGGTTTAAACACCCTCGGCTATGGTGTTTTTCAACCAAATCCATCAGGGTTTTATCGGTGCGGCATTCAAGCAATAACATCAGGAGAAAAGCGAATGAAGGCTATTTTTAAAAACAAATTCGGCAAAAAACTGCGCGGCGTTAATTTAGGCAGCTGGTTGGTGATAGAAAAATGGATGGTGCCGAGCCTGTTTGAGGGCTTGTCGGCAAAAGATGAAACCTCGTTTTGCGTGGAACTTGGCGAGCAAGCCCAGCCACGCTTAAAACAACATTGGGAAACCTTTATTACCGAAGATGATTTTATCTGGCTGGCAAGTATTGGCATTAATGCCGTCAGAATTCCTGTCGGACACTGGATTTTTGGGGCGGATTATCCGTATCACCCCAGCTATCAAGGCATTACTTTTCCGTTTGCACAAGGCGGTATTGAGGTGCTGGATAAGGCGATGGATTGGGCGGAATGCCACGGTTTGCTGGTGGTGCTGGACTTACATGCCGCGCCGGGCTGCCAAAACGGTTTTGATAATGGCGGCATCCAAGATGTTTGCGAGTGGCATACCAAACGCGAGTATTTAGAGCATTCGCTGAATGTTTTAGAGCGGCTTGCCGAACGCTATCACACTAATCCGGCGTTACATGGCATTGAAACCCTTAACGAGCCGCGTTGGGATATTCCAACCGAATTGCTAAAAAATTATCATGCCGAAGCCTTTTACCGCATCCGCAAATACTGCCAAGCCGAACAAGTTGCCGTGGTGTTTCATGATGGTTTCCGTGGTTTTCAAGAGTATTCCGGCTTTTTGGCTGAGCCCGAATTCACTAATGTGGTGATTGATCTGCACCGCTACCAATGCTTTGTGCAGGAAGATATTGATATGAATATCTACGGGCATATCCAAAAATCTGTTTTGGATTGGAAGCAAGAGGCCGAGGCGTTAATCCACGATAGAGGTTGCTGGGCGTATGTTGGCGAGTGGAGCTTGGGGATTGATTTGCGCGAGATTTCGCTGGCGGGGATGGATAATTTTCAGACCGATATAGCCTATCGTGCCCATGCCGCCGCGCAATTGGCGACGTTTGAAACCTATTTGGGTTGGTTTTTTTGGAATTACAAAACCGAAACCGCACCTTCTTGGAGTTTTAAGGATTGTGTGCAACGCGGTTGGCTGCCGGATAAGTATTTTTAGGAATTGGTCCGGAGTTGTAGGTGCGGATAAATCCGCACTTACGCCGGACGTTTTAGCACACTATAATCATAATGAAACGGGTTACAAGCCCGTTCCAGCACAGGCCAAGTAGGGTACGCTGTGCGTACCTTTTACATCGTTATTGTTGTGGGGCATTATCTAGCCTGACCAAATAAGCAAAAACATAGCTGTTGTTTGCTTTAATCGTATGAAGGGTAATGCAGATTTTTTAGGACATGCTAAACGATGGTAAGCGAAAGAAAAAATGCGTTTTAATATCTGATGTTACGCAGTTACGCGCATTCTCCCGTTTGCCGCGTCGAGCACCGGAGTATTTGTCGGGAATAGCCCGAAGGGGCGCGGCAGGGAAGCCGCGCGGCGGCAAAGGGGCAGGAAGCCCCTTTTGCCGTCCCCCGACAAATGCGAGGAGCGCAAGACATGAGCGGTAATCGGGTCGCCTTTTCTTTGGCTACTTTCTTTTGGCGAAGCAAAAGAAAGTAGCTCGCCTTCGGGTGCGAGAACCCGATTTAAATAACATCGCGATAGCGATTCATTATTATTTATTTTCGTCTCATAAACGTGAGTGCGTAACATCAGTTAATATTTTAAAAATTAATGGGCAATCTTTGGACGTGTTTTTTTACGTCAATTAGGATGTCTGCTTTACGTTGGTTCAACAAGAAGATAGCAGAGAATATCGATGACACTTTTGACGCATTGGATTTGGTTTGCTTTGTTTGGCTTTATGTGGCTTTTGATTGCTGGCAATAACATATTCCATCTGATCAAGTCACTTAGACACGGCGATGCAACCTCATTCACCCTGTTTTTAGGTGGCTTTTTTGGCGCTGCCTCCGTAATAGCTTGTCCAATCGAGGGAGCATGGATATGGTTCTGGATTCCTGCGATTGTGGATCCAGGTAGCATTCCGGCGATTTTTCACATTTTGCGCGCTCGCTTAAACGACAAAAAAGTTTCGTAGGGTGGGCAACGCTTTTCTGCCCACCATTCCCCACATAATCGGTGGGCAGAAAAGCGCTGCCCACCCTACGCTAGTGATTACTAGAGCTTGAACTAGCCAAACTTAAGTGACGACAACTAACTGCTTTTTTCTTAAGGACTTCGTTTACACGGCTTAAAGAATGGGGCATTATCTGGCCTGTCCAAAAAAGCAAAGCTGTTGTTTGCTTTAATCGCCTAAAGTGTATTGCGGCTTTTTTAGGACATGCTAAATGTTGGTAAGTAAAAGAAATCAGTTTTAATATTTTAAAAATTTATGGGCAACCTTTGGACGTGTTTTTTTACGTCAATTAGGATGTCTACTTTACGTTGGGCAAATCATTCCATACTCTTTGGAGAAACAAATTGAAAGCATCAATTTACTTAGCAGTAATCGTGTTTTTTTCTTGCACAATTCCTTTGTGTGCAGCATGTGAAGAATACAGTGATTTTGCCGTTGAAAAACTTGTTATCTCCGATATAACAATTAATTATTCACTGGTCGATGGTCAAAGTATTGTTACAACTATTGGCTCTTTGAAAAATACATCCGATTCACCCGCAGAAAACATCGTAGTCGAAGTCAAATATTTCGATGGACAAAAAAAATTGATCGATGTAGCAACCGAGCCACTTTATGGGATAAAGATACCAAAGGATCAAGAGGTTGCTTTCAGAGTTAGGGATGTAGCGGATAAAGAAAAAACCGCATATGTTTCCAACTCTGTTCGTGTGGTATCCGCTGATCAGGGCTATGTTCGTAACCCTAAAACAAATCAAAATTCATCTTTTTGGATTAATTTACTTAGTAGTTGGGGGCCAATGCTCCTATTAATTAGCGTATGGATATTCTTCATACGGAAAAATACCAAAAAAGGTTCTCCTCAGGTGAGAAGTGTAGAACTGGTAGAACAGCAAAATCAAATTCTCACTCGCCAACTTGAAGTTTTGGAACGTCTTGCTGCGGCGGCTGAAAATCTCAAATCCGATAAGTAAAAATATATTTCTGTTTTTGAGTCAGGTAGGGTGGGCAAGCTTTTCTGCCCACCCTACAACTATACGAGTTCACTCATGAATGATTCGTCAAATACAACACGAAATTACTGGAAATATGCTTTTTGCGTTTTATTTCCCGTGAGTTTGATTATTCTTGGACTTGGGCTTAAATGTTGGCTTTATAGAACAAATATCGCCATAAATAATTTCTATGGCGAGAAGAGTTACAATTCGCTGAAATATGACTTCGATGCCATTGCTAAATTATTTCTCGCTTTTCAACCTTCAATATCGCCGGACAGCTTACTTAATGAAGCTCGTAAGCAAGGTCTTGGGACAATGATTGAGGATAGAAATGGCCTTAATCGCATACAAGTTGGTCTTGCCGTATTCGCTTTTAATCGAGATGGTAAATTACTATGGATTAAGCAATATCACGAGGCGCAATAACAATTTGCTATCTATTGGGTGGGTTACGAGAGTTGGCTTAGTGAGGTAGGGTGGGCAAGTTTTTCTACCCACCTCTTTATCGGAACATGGTGGGCAGAAAAGCGTTGCCCACCCTACAACTAAAATCTTATGAAACTTGTTACGATCCTGTTCCAGCTCAGGTATTTTTAATGCGGAACGTAGGAGTCCAAAACATGTTTTGGACTCCTAAAACAAAATATAAGCGAGTCGCTATTTTTGCGTAAAGATTTTCCGGGCGTCCTGCCCGAAAATCCGCAAAAACTACGCGACGGTTAGATTGCTTCGCAAGCCCGCGCCGTCCTGTCACAATATCGTCCCGACCCAACAAGGGGATCGGGACATCGTGCCACTGACTCTACGCCCTCAACATCGCCCGGTTGCATTTTATTCTTCGCGAAAAGCATGCTCGAAAAAACGCCGGTTGCGATAAGGGCTTCGCGGGACTAACGGCACCAACTTCTCCCGACTCCGGTTCGAAGTTCCATGTGCCGTCAGCGAAGGCTTATTTGGCTTTAATCGGTACATCTCTGGGTTTTGCGCCTGTATACAATTGGCGCGGTCTGCCGATTTTTTGCTCAGGATCGGCAATCATTTCATCCCAATGGGCAATCCAGCCGACGGTACGGCCCATTGCAAACATGGCGGTGAACATATTGGTCGGGATGCCTAGGGCATGTAAGACGATGCCGGAGTAAAAATCGACATTCGGGTAAAGTTTTTTCTGGATGAAATAATCATCTTCAAGGGCGATACGCTCTAATTCCAATGCTAATTTGAATAGTTTCAAATCGTGCAAATCCAGCTCATTCAATACTTCATGGCAGGTTTCCCGCATTAAGGTGGCGCGCGGGTCGTAATTTTTGTAAACCCGATGACCAAAACCCATTAACCGGAACGGATCGTTTTTGTCTTTGGCTTTGGCGATAAATTCTGGGATGCGGGAAACATCACCGATTTTTTCTAACATCGTCAGTACGGCTTCGTTAGCGCCACCATGAGCAGCACCCCAGAGGCAAGCGATACCCGCTGTAATACAGGCAAATGGGTTTGCGCCGCTAGAACCTGCTAAACGCACGGTAGACGTGGAGGCGTTTTGTTCGTGATCGGCATGTAAAATTAAAATGCGGTCAAGGGCGCGTACTAAGACGGGGTTGGGGACAAAATCATCACAAGGCGTTGCCAACATCATGCGGAGAAAGTTTTCCACATAGCTGAGTTTGTTTTGTGGATACATAAATGGCATACCGACACTGTATTTATGGCACATGGCAACAATGGTCGGCACTTTGGCAATCAAGCGGATGGCGCTGATTTCACGGTCTTTTTTGGTACGGATGTCGAGGGTGTCGTGATAAAACGCCGATAACGCACCAACGACACCGACCATAATCGCCATTGGATGGGCGTCGCGGCGGAAGCCTTTGAAGAAGTTGGTCAATTGGTCATGCACCATGGTGTGCATGGTGACGTGGTGGGTAAATTCTTTTAATTCTTCTTCATTAGGCAATTCGCCGTTCAATAACAAGTGGCAGACTTCTAGGAAAGTGCAATGTTCTGCCAATTGTTCAATCGGATAACCGCGATATAACAGAACGCCCAAATCACCATCAATAAAGGTGATGCTGGAGCGGCAGCTGGCTGTCGAGTTAAAACCAGGATCGTAGGTAAACATGCCTGTATTTTTATACAAGGCTTGAACATCAACAACATCAGGCCCCGTGCTTCCCGTTAATATGGGTAATTCACACAAGGTTTTATCTTGATCGTTCAAACTAAGTATTTGCGGATTGGTCATGGTTTTCCCTCTGTTTTAAATCGTTATATCGTTACGGTTTTTATCGGGTTTATTTTGCTTGGCTGTTAATTATGGCTTGTTGTGCCAATTCGGTGACTTTTGCCCAATTTTTTGCTTTGACGGCATCGCCTGGCGCTAACCAAGAGCCACCCACGCAAGCCACATTCGGCAAGGCTAAATACGCTAAATAATTTTCTGGTGAAATGCCGCCTGTTGGGCAGAAAGTCACTTGCGGTACTGGGCCGGCGATGGCTTTTAACATCGGGATGCCGCCAGCGGCTTCGGCAGGGAAGAATTTGAAATGATCCAAACCGTATTCCATGCCCAACATCAGTTCAGATAAGCTAGCAACGCCGGGAATCAAGGCGATATTGCCGTTAACCGCGGCTTCCAATAAGGTTGGCGTTAAGCCTGGGCTGATGGCGAACACTGCGCCCGCATCTTCAGCGGCTTTGAGTTGTTCGGGGTTTAGGATTGTGCCTGCGCCGACAATGGCGTCTTTGACGTTTTCGCTAATCAGTTTGATGGCTTCTAAGGCAATCGGGGTACGCAAGGTGATTTCCAATACTTTAATGCCGCCATCGACCAAGGCTTGTGCGAGCGGTACGGCGTCGTCCAAGTTTTGGATGACCATGACCGGCATCACCGGGCCTGCGTTTAAAACGTCTTTCGGGTCGATTTTCCAGTTTTTTTGAGTCATTTTTTAATTCGCTTTAAGTTATTTCAGTAGGTTGGGGTGAGTGTGCGAACCCCAACAAGCTTGTTGGCATGGGTTTGTTGGGGTTCCTGCGTCACCCCAACCTACACTTAATTAATCACAAACAAACAAATTGGACGCGCCAGTTTCCGCTGATGAGGCATTTAAACGGAAGCGTCCGAACATTTCCCGACCCATGCCGTAATGGTGATTTTTCGCAGTGTTCGGCACAGGTACGCGAGCGTTGAATTCAGCTTCGTCAACCAAGACGTTAACATCACCCGTTTGCAAGTTCATGGAAATAATATCGCCGTTGTGAACTTTTGCCAGCGGCCCGCCGACTTCACATTCAGGGCACATGTGGATGGCGGACGGCACTTTGCCGGATGCGCCGGACATACGCCCGTCAGTAACCAAGGCGACTTTAAAGCCTTTGTCTTGCAATACGCCCAGCGGTGGCGTGAGTTTGTGCAATTCCGGCATACCGTTGGCGCGCGGGCCTTGGAAGCGGATCACGGCAACAAAATCTTTTTCCAATTCGCCGCGTTTGAAGGCCGCCAACATGTCTTCTTGGTCATCAAAAACGATGGCAGGCGCTTCGACAATTTGATGGTCAGCCGATACCGCCGACAATTTCGATACGCCGCGCCCTAAATTACCTTTCATCACATGCAAACCGCCGCCTGTGGCGAACGGTTGCGCGACGGTGCTGAGCACTTCAGGGTCTAATGATTGTTCAGGTACAGGTTCCCAAACCAATTTTTCGTCGATCAGTTTTGGCTCTTGGCAGTAGCTGTCCATGCCTTTTTTATCGGCAATGGTCAGGATGTCTTCGTGCAACAGGCCATTACGCAACAGCTCGGCAATTAACACCCCCATACCGCCAGCCGCTTGGAAATGGTTCACGTCGGCTGAACCGTTCGGGTAGATTTTGGCGATTAACGGTATGGCTTTGGACAATTTGTCGAAGTCATCCCAGTTCAAGACAATACCGGAGGCACGGGCGATGGCGATCAAGTGCATGGTGTGGTTGGTTGAACCGCCTGTCGCCAGCAAGCCGATAACGGCGTTGACGATGGCTTTCTCGCAAACCATGTGCGCGATAGGCCGCCAGTCATCACCCATCGAGGTGAATTTCAACACTTGGCGCGCGGCTTCTTTGGTCAACTCGTCACGCAACGGCGTGTAAGGGTTGATGAATGAGCTGCCGGGCAAATGCAAGCCCATGATTTCCATCATCATCTGGTTGCTGTTGGCGGTGCCGTAGAAAGTACAGGTGCCGGGGCTGTGGTAAGACGCCATTTCCGCTTCCAGCAATTCTTTACGGCCAATTTTGCCGACTGCATAGGCTTGGCGGGCGCGGGCTTTTTCTTTGTTGGTCATGCCGCTGGGCATGGGGCCGGCTGGCACGAACGCCGCAGGCAAATGCCCGAAACTCAATGCACCAATCAGCAGGCCTGGGACGATTTTGTCACACACGCCTAAATATAAAGCGCCGTCGAACATGTTGTGGCTCATACCGATAGCGGTCGCCATGGCAATCAAATCGCGGCTGAACAAGGACAATTCCATGCCCGCTTCACCTTGGGTGATACCGTCGCACATCGCAGGCACGCCGCCCGCCACTTGTGCGACACCGCCCGCTTCGCTCACCGCTTGTTTAATCAAATCCGGCGCGTCTTTATAAGGTTGGTGGGCAGACAACATATCGTTGTAAGCGGTGATGATGGCGATATTGGGTTTGTAGTCGGCCTTTAAATCGGCTTTTTCAGCTGCACTACAAGCGGCAAAACCATGCGCCAAGTTACCGCAGCCCTTACCCACACGGGTAGGTGCGTTTCTGGCGACTTTGTCGATGTATTGCAAATACGCAGAACGCGTCGGATGGCTGCGTTCGATGATCTCTTGGGTAACTTTCTCGATGATGGGGTGCATATTTAAAACCTAGTTATTTTTGTAAGGTACGCCAAAATACTAACCATATAATTAGTTGGCGGATTAATTATTCTTCCCAAGCCCTGCCATCCCTAGCAATCAGGGCGACGGAGGCTATCGGCCCCCAAGTGCCTGCCGCATAAGTTTTTGGCTTGGCGTAACGTTCTTTCCATGCTGTTTGGATGGAATCTACCCACGTCCACGCTTGTTCAATTTCTTCCCTGCTTAAAAATAGTGTGGGATTGCCACGCATAGCTTCCAAGACTAATTTTTCATAGCCGCCAAAAATACGGCTCTTTTTAAAATCATCGGAGAAGCTTAAATCCAATTTGGTTTTTTGCAGTTTGATGTGCGGGTCTTCAATACCAGGAATTTTATTGAGCATCTCAATTTCCACGCCTTCGTTGGGCTGTAAATGGATAATCAATTTATTAGGCGGCAAATCGCGGAAGCTGTTGCGGAAAATATTGTGCGGCAGTTGCTTGAAGTACACGACAATTTCAGTACGCTTGTTCGGCATACGTTTGCCAGTACGCATATAAAACGGTACGCCTGCCCAACGCCAGTTATCAATATCTACGCGGATGGCGACAAAGCTCTCTGCGGTACTTTCAGTATTTGCGCCCTCTTCTTCCAAATAACCGGGGACGGCAACGCCTTTTACATAGCCTGCGGTGTATTGTCCGCGCACGGTTTTTTCTTCAACATTGCGTTTGGTAATAGGCCGCAACGCTTTCAGGACTTTAATTTTTTCACTATGGATGCTGGCAGCTTCTAAGTTGACTGGCGGCTCCATGGCGATGAAGGTCAGAATCTGCAACAAATGGTTTTGCAGCATGTCGCGCAGCTGTCCGGTTTTGTCGAAATAATCCCAGCGGCCTTCAATACCGACTTCTTCACCGACGGTAATCTGGATGTGGTCGATGGTGTTGTGATTCCAATTGGTGGTGAAGATGGAATTAGCAAAACGCAAGGCCAACAAATTCAATACCGTTTCTTTGCCGAGATAATGGTCAATTCGGAAAACTTGGCTTTCTTTGAAGACGCTGGCAACCACATCATTGATTTCTTTGGATGATCTCAAATCATGCCCGATGGGTTTTTCCATAACCATGCGCGATTCATCGTTCAACACACCGGAATGCGCTAAGCCTTGGCAAATGCTTTTGAACAAGAACGGCGACACGGCAAAGTAATTGACCATAATACGTTTGTCGGCATCGATGATGGTTTTTAGGCTTTGGTACTGCGCCATATCCATCAAATCAATCTGCAAATACGCCAAACGGGTAGCAAACCGCTGCCAAACCGCATCATCTAAGGCTTCGCTCAAAAATTCTTGCAAGCTTTTATGGGCTATTTCAATAAATTCTTCATTGCTGAACTCATGCCTATCCACACCGGTAATGCGGGTATCCGGCTCCAATAAATTGGCATTTTCCAGCCGATAAAGGGAGATGATTAGCTTGCGCCGTGACAAATCACCCAAGGCGCCATAAATCACCAAATCACAAGGTTTAAATGCTTCTTTATCTATCATGTTTTAGGTTTCACCGATTTTTACGGTAAGGCTGGTTAAGGGATACAGCAATTAATATGCCGACAAATTAAGGGCCAATTATCTCAGAATTCATACCAAGATGCTTATTGATTGTGGCAATTCAGCCCTTGCCACAATAGCATACGCACTAGCACTGGGCGACCTGCCCAGCTGGCTTGCCTAATAATGGTGCAGAAAAGCTAGGCGGTTTAACTGCGGCAAATGCCTTGATTTCCCGTCTATGTCCTTTAATATAAGTGCCACGCGGCGGCAGGGTAAACACCAATGCTTACCCAAAAGCGCTATCTTTAACGACTAAATTAATCAAAAGCCAACAAACAGACATGAACAAAGCCGTAACCGACACCGCATCCTCTGATATTTTTTCCTCGGCATTTTTACTGGGCAATGTAGGCGCACCGTTTATTATCGGTATGGCGGTTGGTTATTTCGCCAAAAAAATGTTGCGTACTGCGTTATTTTTGGGCGGTGCTGCCATTGTGGTGCTGTTTGCGTGCGAGTACTACGGCGTTATCCACATTACCGATGCCCAGCTTGAAAGCGCCGCCAGCACCGCAACAGACGCGGCTAAATCTTCTGGCGATTTTTTATTACATCGCCTATCAGACTTCACCAGTAAAGGCGTGAGCGCGACGGCAGGCTTTTTTACTGGCTTTAAATTAGGCTAAGGTTTAACCGCTTTGAGCGGCGAATGGCTTACCCTATCTGAATTGTCAGTATTATTTTCGTAGTGGCGAGCGGCTGCTCGCCTTATCACAGCGGATTCTGGTATGGGTTCTTAAAAAAGGCGGACAGCCGTCCGCCCCTACGGGATTGACCCGACAAAAATCATTGACTGAATACTAGGCCACCATGCACCAATACCTAAACCTGCTCGACAAAATCCTTAGCGAAGGCCACCGCAAAGCTGACCGCACTGGCAGCGGCACGTTGTCTATTTTTGGACATCAACTGCGCTTTGATTTAAACCAAGGCTTCCCCTTAGTCACCACCAAAAAAATCCATTTAAAATCAATCATTCATGAATTACTGTGGTTTTTGCAGGGCGATACCAATATCGGTTATTTGCAACAGCATCAGGTGAGTATTTGGAATGCATGGGCGGATGCCGCAGGCGATTTAGGCCCAGTGTACGGTCAACAATGGCGCTCTTGGCCTACTGCCGATGGCAAGCAGATTGACCAATTGCAACAAATACTTACGCAACTGACTAATACGCCAGATAGCCGCAGAATGCTGGTTTCCGCATGGAATGTTGCCGATTTGCCGGATGAAAGCATTAGCCCGCAAGCCAATGTTGCCGCCGGAAAAATGGCTTTAGCGCCCTGCCATGCCTTGTTCCAGTTTTATGTTGCTGACGGCAAATTATCTTGCCAACTTTACCAACGCAGTTGCGACACGTTTTTGGGTTTGCCTTTTAATATCGCCAGTTATGCGTTGTTGACGCATATGATTGCCCAACAAGTCGGCTTAGGTGTCGGTGATTTTATTTGGACGGGTGGCGATGTGCATCTGTATCTAAACCATTTGGAACAAGCGCGTTTGCAGTTATCCCGCGAACCTTTGCCATTACCGACTTTGCAATTTATACGCAAACCGCCATCGTTGTTTGACTACCAATACGAAGATTTTGCCTTGTTAGATTATCAGGCGCATGACCATATCAAAGCGGCAATTTCTGTTTAAAAATAAGGCTTATGTCCACGAACGGCACGAAAAGACACGAAAAACGGCATTGAAATCTGACGGCGGCTTACAACACAACTTCCATACCAATAGATACGTTGACGTCCTTTAATTTTTGGCTATCGTTCCCACGCTCCGGCGTGGGAATGCCGCCACTAACGCTCCAGCGTTGCGTTTAACAAGTAAACAACGCAGGAGCGTTGGAGGATGAATTCCCACGCCGGAGCGTGGGAACTATAAATGTTCGTGTTTTTTCGTGCTTTTCGTGGACAATTATTTACGCCAACTGCGCTTGGTGAGCCAGCCGCAATAAATCCGCCAACAGCATAATTAATTTCTTACGGTTGCTGGTTTTTCGCCAAACCAGTCCGATACTGCGATACGGCGCTGGCTCGGTAAATGGCATATAGCGGATGCTGTGGTCATTGGCTTGGGCGGCAATGCGCGGCATAAAAGTGATTCCTGTCCCCGCCCGTACCATCTGCCTTAAAGTCTCCAAACCTGTCGCCCGGACATCCGTATCTTCTTCAAGAAAATGCGCTTGGCAGACCTGCAAAGCCTGCCCGCGTAAACAATGGCCTTCATCCAATAACAACAGCGCTTGCCCTTGCAAATCCTCCGGGCTTACCTCCGTCTTGGCAGCCAAAGGATGGTCGCCAGCGACGGCTAACAAAAACTCATCGGTGAACAAGTTGACCGATTCCAAATAATCATCAACTACAGGCAAGGCCAATAAGGCGACATCCATTTGCCCGTTTTTTAATTGCAGCAGCAATTGCTCGGTTTTTTCTTCCACTAATATCAAGCGAATCTGCGGCAGTTGTTGTTTTATCAGGGGTACTGCTTGCGGAAAAATATAGGTGGATAAGGTTGGGAATGCGCCTAACCGCAAATTGCCCGCCAACGGATCTTGGGCGATACGCGCCAATTCATTGATGTGTTCCACTTCCCGCAAAATACGCCGCGCCGACGCGATAATGCTTTCGCCCAATTCTGTCGCCAACACTTTTTTGTTGGTGCGCTCAAAAATCTTTACGCCCAAACCGTCTTCCATTTTTTTTATTTGCGTACTTAAGGTTGGTTGGCTGATAAAACAGCGCTCCGCCGCTTGCACAAAGCTGCGTAAATCGGCAACGGCAATTAAGTAATGCAAATCCCTCAAATTCATAATGTATTCCGGCAACAAGCTAGCGATGGCTTTAAGTGTGCGTTAAATATTTATCCGACGCAATCACCCATTAATCTATAATGCCGCAACCTTTATAACGAGCTGATGTGGAGCAAACAGTGCAGGAAGATGTATTAGCAAACCTTTTACGAGGGACTGATGAGGTTTTGGTTGAGCAGGAATTGGTCAAAAAATTGGCGGAAAATCGGCCTTTACGGATTAAAGCGGGCTTTGATCCCACCGCGCCTGACCTGCATCTGGGGCATACTGTCCTTATTAATAAGCTAAAACAATTTCAGGATGCCGGCCATGAGGTGCTATTCCTGATTGGCGATTTCACTGGCATGATCGGCGACCCCACGGGCAAAAACGCCACCCGTAAACCCTTAAGCCGCGAAGATGTGTTGGCGAATGCGGAAACTTACCAAAGCCAGATTTTTAAAATCCTTGACCCTGAAAAAACCCAAGTGATGTTCAATTCCACTTGGATGAACGCCATGTCGCCTGCGGATTTAATCCAAATTGCCGCCAAGCACACCGTCGCGCGGATGTTGGAACGCGATGATTTCAGCAAACGTTTTAAAGGCGGACAACCTATCGCCATCCATGAATTCTTATACCCGCTGATTCAAGGTTACGATTCGGTTGCCATGCGTGCGGATGTGGAATTGGGCGGTACCGACCAAAAATTTAATCTGTTGGTTGGACGGCAATTGCAAGAAGTGTATGGACAAAAGCCACAAGTGGTTATCACCATGCCGATTTTGGAAGGCTTGGACGGTGTGCAAAAAATGTCCAAATCGCTAAATAATTACGTTGGTATAGCTGATGCGCCGGATGATATGTTCGGCAAGTTGATGTCTATTTCTGACGAGTTAATGTGGCGTTATTTTGAGTTGTTAAGCTTCCGCCCTATGAGTGAAATCAAGCAATGGCGGCAAGAATGCGAACAAGGCGCTAATCCGCGCAATTACAAAGTCAAATTGGCGCAAGAAATTATCGAGCGTTTCCATACTGCCCAAGCCGCTGAAAAAGCTTTGGAAAATTTCGAAGCACGTTTCCAACGCGGTGCATTACCGGATGACATCACCGAAATTAGCCTGCCTGCTGAAGGTAGCGGTTATGCCATCACCAAGTTGTTAAAAGATGCTGGGCTAACTGATAGTACCTCGGAAGCCATGCGGATGATTAACCAAGGCGCGGCAAAAATTGACGGCGAAAAAATCACTGATCCTAAATTGGAAATGCCAGTCGGTAGCTCGCATGTTTACCAAGTTGGCAAACGCAAATTTGCCAAAGTTACTATCACCGCCTAGTCAAAAATGTCGGGTTACGCTGTCACTAACCCGACCTACGCAACTTTAAATACTCTTAATGCGTTAAATGACGTATATCGGACAGCCATTGTCTTTCTTTAAAGTGGTTTCCACTTATAAGGAGTTGCCTGTCATGAATACCCAAAGATTTTGGACTAAACCGTTATCGCGATTAAATTGGCTGCTTGGTAGTTTTGCCTTAAGCGCTTGGACGCTAGCTGTCGCCGATTTGGGCCAACATCACCCAGCCGATAAAATCGAAATAAGCAGTATTGTCTTCTCTATAGCTGCCGAAAGCAGCCAGCAATTTGGTGTTGCCTTGTCTGAACAAGTGCTAGCAGCACAAATCAGCCATACGCTGGCGGCTTGGCATTATCCGGTGAATACCACCGCAAACAACCGCACGTCGCATCGGCTACAAGCGGTAATCGGGGCGATGCACTCCGATGCCACCCCGCTTAATTTTTTGTTTGGCAGCGATTTTCAAAGCGCACAAGTCATCCCGATTAGCTGCCAGTTAACCAACCCAGGCTCATCAAAACCTTTGGCAAAATTCCAAACCAGTGTCGTTGCCAGTGATTGGCAAAATACCCCTGTTGCAGCGAATGCTGACGTTATCACCGCTAAACTCAGTGATGCGGTAAGTTCTGTGTGTTTCAATATGTTGGATAAACTAGCCTTATCCAACAGCATTGCACTAACAGCCACCAACGAATGAGAAACAACCTTTACCAAAACATTGCCAAGGTACGCCGCGATTACAATTCGTGGGTTGCCAATGAAATGTTGGAAGATTACGCCTTACGGTTTGCACCCAGAAGTTTTCGCAAATGGACGGAATTTCAAGTTGCCAACACCGCATTTGGCTCAACATCCTTTTTAGTGCTGGAAGCCATTGGCGGTTTTTTAACGGTCAATTACGGTTTCACCAATGCCTTTTGGGCAATCTTAGCGGTGGGTTTGGTGATTTTTATTATCAGTACGCCCGTCAGTTATTACGCCGCCCGTTACAACATCGATATTGACCTACTTACCCGCAGCGCCGGGTTTGGTTATCTTGGCTCCACCGTCACCTCGTTAATTTACGCGTCTTTCACCTTCACGCTGTTTGCACTGGAGGCCTCGATCATGTCCTTGGCTTTGGAATTGTATTTCCATATCCCAATAGCCACCGCCCACATCATCAGCGCCATCATCGTTATCCCCTTAGTCACGTTCGGCATCACCACCATTAGCCGTATGCAGCTGTGGACGCAGCCGTTATGGTTGTTACTGCTGATTACCCCGTATATTGCCGTGGTGCAATACGAACCCGATGCCCTACTCACTTTGGAAAGTTATTTTTGGATAGCTGGCAGCGGTCAAGGCTTTAATTTGCTGATGTTTGGCAGTGCCACCACCATTGCCGCCTCTATGGTGGCGCAAATCGGTGAGCAAGTGGATTTTCTACGTTTTATGCCGGAAAAAACCGCTAAAAATAGTCGGCGATGGTGGTTTGCGGTGCTTGCCGCAGGGCCGGGCTGGATTATTTTTGGTATGGCAAGGCAATTGGCAGGGGCATTATTGGCGCATTTAGCAATCCGTCATGGCATCCCCGCCGAACACGCCCACGAACCCACGCAAATGTATCTGATTGCCTATAACCAATTGCTGGATAATCCACAATTGGCATTAGCCATCACCACCTTATTTGTGGTGCTTAGCCAAGTTAAGATTAACGTCACCAACGCCTATGCAGGCTCGCTGGCTTGGTCGAATTTTTTCTCGCGCATTACCCATAGCCATCCTGGACGGGTTATCTGGTTGTTATTTAATGTCTTAATCGCGCTGTTGCTGATGGAGTTTGGCGTTTTTAACGCCTTGGAAAAAGTGCTGGGGCTATTTTCCAATATGTCCATCGCCTGGATTAGCGCGGTGGCGGCAGATTTAATGATTAACAAACCCTTCGGATTAAGCCCCAATTTAATCGAATTTAAACGCGCTTACCTGCCCGATTTAAATCCCGTCGGCATGATTGCCACCTTGTGCGCCTCGCTCTTGGGTACATTGGCGTATATCGGCGCATTTGGCGAATACGCCCAGGCTTTCTCGGCGCTTATCTCCTTATCAGTCGCGTTTATCCTTGTGCCCAGTATCGCCTTTGCCACCCGTGGCAGACATTATTTAGCCCGCGACCGCGTCATCAACAATCAGCAATCGCACAGCACTTGCGTGATTTGTGAAAATAATTTTGAGCAAGAAGATATAGCCTTTTGCCCAGCTTATGATGGCAGCATCTGCTCGTTATGCTGCACCTTAGATGCCCGTTGCCTTGACGCTTGTAAACCAGGTTCTAGGCTGGATGATTATCTGGAAATAGTTGCCAGTCGCTTTATGCCAAAAGCCATGCTGATGACGGTAAAACTGCGCTTATTGCGGTTTTTTTTACTGTTTATGTTTCTGTCGATTCTGACCAGTATTTTTATCGGCATCATTTATTACCAAGATTTATTGGCGGCGGAAAAATACTTACCGTCCTTTAATCTATTACTGGGCAATTTCATCAAAATTTATGCGTCATTGCTGGTATTTATCGGCTTATGCACTTGGTGGTTAATCTTAAATGACGAAAGCCGCCGCGTGGCCCATGAAGAAACCGCCAAGCAAACGCAATTGCTGTTAATGGAAATCGACGAACACGAAAAAACCGACAGCAAATTACAGCAAGCTATGGAAATGGCTGATTCTGCCAACACCGCTAAAAGCCGCTTTTTAAGCAGCATGAGCCATGAAATCCGCTCGCCATTGAACAGCATTGTTGGTTACGCCCATATCCTAAATAACGATCCCACCATCCCCGAACACCGCAAGCAAGCGGTGGAAACCTTAAAACGCAGCGGCGAACATTTATCGGCATTAATTGAAGATATTTTGGATATTGCCCGTATTGAAGCGCGTAAATTTGAGATTAAAAGCGAGCCAATCAACTTCGCCAATTTTCTAGGCCACTTGGTGTTTATCTTCAAAGCGCAAGCGGAAGACAAAGGTTTGGCGTTCCATTGTTATTTTGCCAATAACCTGCCGCAACGGGTGCGCGGCGATGAAAAACGCGTTGGGCAAATCCTTATCAACCTGCTGGGCAATGCCATTAAATTCACCCATGCTGGCGAAATCAGCTTCCGCATCAGTTACAGCGGCGGTGTGGCTAATTTTCAGATTAGCGATACGGGCATCGGCATTGAGGAAGAAAAACTGCAAGCCATATTCCAGCCATTCACCCGCCTACATTCGCCCACAGGTAACGCCAATATCGGCAGCGGTTTGGGTTTGACTATCAGCAAAGTGCTAGTGGAAATTATGGGCGGCGAGTTGACGGTAAAAAGCGAGGTTGGTCAAGGCTCTAGTTTTACGGTGCGCTTACTTCTGCCCAGCTTGCCGACAGAAACCGCAGCCCCCGATGTTCCGCAACAAATCATTGGTTACCAAGGGCGCAGAAAAAAACTCTTGGTTGTGGATGACCAAAGCGACCATCGCCAAGTTATCTTGGCAATTTTGGAGCCGCTGGGGTTTTATTTGGAAGAAGCCTGCTCTGGCGAGGATTGTTTAAGCAAAATTGCCAGCATAAATCCGGATTTGATTTTGCTGGATTTATCCATGTCTGGCATTACTGGCATTGAAACCGCTCAACAGCTACGCCAAAACGATTACAGTATGCCAATTATGGTACTCAGCGCCAATGCTTACCCATCTGATCGGCTTGCTGCTATTAATGCAGGTTGTAATGACTTTTTAGCCAAACCCATACCCGTCGATGAGTTATTGCAAAAGCTGCAATTGCATTTAGGCTTAGTCTGGCTATCCGAAGAGCAAAAAAATCCCAATATCAGCAATAGCATTGATTCACTTGCCCTACCCCCACAAGCGGTCATAGACGATCTAATCCGCTTTGTGCGTATTGGCGATATACTCGGCTTAAATAGACACATTGACCAATTAACCAAACAGGCGCCTGAATATCAAAATTTCCTTATTAAAATCAAAAAGCTATCTAGCGAATTTCGGATTGGCGAAATCCGGAAGCTATTACAGATGTAAAAAATAACAATTTATAATCAATAGCTTAGGTGTATCTTCCGAATGACTACTAATTTTAACAGTAATGGCACAGTAATGATTGTGGATGACACCCCAGGCAATCTGGCGTTGTTGTCTGACACCCTTTCAGAAGCCAATTATCGGGTATTGGTTGCTACTGACGGCTTGTCCGCCATCGAGCAAATGCACTATTTAAAACCGGATATTATCCTTCTGGATGTGATGATGCCGGGCATTGATGGCTTTGAAACCTGTAGCCGCCTGAAATCCGACCCGGAAACCGCGCATATTCCGGTGTTATTTATGACGGGTTTAAGCGAATTGGATGATTTACTGCGTGGTTTTGGCGAAGGCGCACAAGATTATATTGTTAAACCAATACGCCCGCCGGAAGTGCTTGCACGTATTGAAGTGCATTTAAGCCAATCACGGACATTTAAACGGGTAGAAAACGCCCTACAACTTAGTGATTTTTCTGCCCTTAGCATTGATGGCTCAGCGCGGATTGTGTGGTCTACGCCGACCGCAAAACATTGGCTGACGGAATTCAAGCAACAACATGGATCAGCAATAAGCAATGAAGCGGAAGACAGCCTGCCTGACTTGATCGCCGATTGGGCAAAATTAGCAATATCGGCAATAAATCAGCCAGAACAAGCCAATTATGCCGACTTTTCCTCTAGCAACGGCTTTTCGGTAAAAATGGATATGAGTACCCATGCGGGCGAATATTTACTGCTTTTGCAAAAAACCGCTGGCGATTGGGATTTGCAATCCTTGCGTGATTCATTAGGCCTGACTTTCCGCGAAGCAGAAATTCTGATGTGGATATCCAGAGGTAAAACCAATAAAGAAATCGGCATGATCCTCGGCAACAGCCCTAGAACCATCAACAAGCATTTGGAACATATTTTTGAAAAACTGGGCGTAGTAACCCGCGCCGCAGCGGTTACTATGGTATTGCAGCAGCGTGTTGGTAATGCTTAGGCACTAGCGGATTATTTTTATAACTCCCCGTTCTGTATCGCTTTATCGTATAAGTTTCTAGCGAATTGGAGTGAAAAACATGTTTTTCATTCCAACTACTCCAAATCTACCCTATCCACCTGATAACACCTCATCTGCACACTAGAGATATTTTCGGATTTTAGCGCGAAACATCGAAACCATCCTGCCCGCTAAATACCATCAAGACAGCCGCCACCAAAATCCGAAAACCTAGCTGTTAAGCGTATAATGCCTGATTTTTATCCACTGCCGTTACGCCCAGCATCCGTCTGGTTTAATTGGCTAGTATTGATTTTAAAGGGTTATCACTATGCGCTTAATACCGCAATTGGAATACACCATGGAACGCATCATGTATGCCAGCCGTTGGTTATTGGCACCGATTTATGTCGGCATGAGTTTGACGTTATTGGCTTTGTCCATAAAGTTTTTTCAAGAACTGTTCTATTTTCTGCCACATATTCTTGATCTCAGCGATTCCAATTTGGTCTTGGCTTTACTGAGCCTGATTGATTTGTCCTTAGTCGCTAATCTCATCGTTATTGTCATGTTCAGCGGTTATGAAAATTTTGTCTCGCGTTTGGATATAAGCCCGACCGCCGAAAAATTGGAATGGCTAGGCACGCATGATTACACCTCCCTTAAATTAAAAGTCGCCGCTTCCATTGTCGCTATTTCTTCCATCCACCTACTGAAAGTGTTTATGAATATTGAAGATACCGCCAATGAAAAAATCCTTTGGTATGTGGTGATACATTTAACCTTTGTATTATCGGCTTTCGCTATGGGTTATCTGGACAAGCTCACCAAACATTAATGATGAAATTACTACTCTTAGGCACAGCCGCCTGCCATTTGTGCGAAGACGCTGAAGTTATCATCAGCCATTGCCAACCATTACATCCGCAATTGCTGGTTGAACACATCGACATCGCCGAAGCAACCGCTTGGCAAGCCCGTTACGCTATCCGTATTCCCGTACTTTATCATCCACCATCGCAACAAGAACTGGCTTGGCCGTTTAACCAAGCTGACGTCATCCACTTTATCGAAACCATAAACATGACCGAAAACTACCGTATTGAAAAAGACAGCATGGGCGAATTGAATGTGCCTGCCGATGCTTTGTATGGCGCACAAACCCAGCGTGCTATTGATAACTTCCCCATCAGCGGTTTAGCTATGCCGCCTGCGTTCATCAAAACCGTGGCGTTGATTAAAAAAACCGCCGCGCAAGTGAATATGCAATTGGGTGAGCAAGATACTGATACAGGCAATGCCGTAGTAGCCGCCGCCCAATTAGTCATCGACGGGCATCATGCCGAACAATTTCCTATTGACGTTTTTCAAACCGGTTCTGGCACCAGCACCAATATGAATGTCAACGAAGTCATCGCGCACCTTGCTACAGAGCTTTCAGGTAAAGCCGTTAGCGCTAACGATGATGTTAATCGTGGACAAAGCAGTAACGATGTTATCCCAACTGCCATCCATATCAGCGCCGCCATGCAATGCCATCAACAGCTATTGCCCGCTTTAGCGTATTTGGCTGAAACCTTGGAAAACAAAGCCACGTCTTTAGACGGCGTTACCAAAACCGGACGCACCCATTTAATGGATGCCATGCCAGTGCGGATGAGCCAGGAGCTAGGTGGTTGGGCATTGCAGATACGCAACGGCATCGCGCGGCTAAATGCCAGCTTACCGAGAATTTATAAGCTCGCCCAAGGCGGCACAGCGGTAGGCACGGGCATTAACGCCCATCCTGAATTTGCTGCCCGTTTTGCACAACTGTTATCCACAGAAACAGGTTTGCCGTTTGCGGTGAATGAATCTTTATTTGAAAGCTTAAGCTGCCAAGATGCCGTGGTGGAATTGTCGGGGCAAATGAAGGTAATCGCCGTCAGCCTGATGAAAATCGCTAATGATTTGCGCTGGATGAACAGTGGCCCATTGGCTGGTTTAGGGGAAATTGAACTCCCTGCCCTGCAACCTGGCAGTAGCATTATGCCGGGCAAGGTTAATCCGGTAATCCCTGAAGCCACGGCAATGGTCGCCGCGCAAGTGATTGGCAACGATGCCACGATCACCATCGCCGGACAAAGCGGCTCTTTTCAGTTAAACGTGATGTTGCCTGTCATCGCTTACAACTGCCTGCAAAGTATTGAATTGCTGGCGAATGTCAGCCGCTTGTTGGCAGATAAAGCCATCGCCGGATTTGTGGTTAGGCAAGATAACTTGCAACAAGCTTTGGCGAAAAACCCTATCTTAGTCACCGCATTAAACCCGATTATTGGCTATGCCAAAGCCGCAGAAGTAGCGAAAGCCGCCTACAAACAAGGCCGCCCGATTATTGACGTGGCAGCGGAAATGACTGAGTTAAGCGTTGCCGAATTGGAAAAATTGCTGGAACCAGGTCAGTTGACCTGTGGTGGCATTAGCGGTTAACGCTAGCTTGAATATTTATAGTTCCCACGCTCCGGCGTGGGAATTCATCCTACAACGCTCCAGCGTTGTTTGCTGATGAAACGCAACGCTGGAGCGTTAGCGGCGGCATTCCCACGCTGGAGCATCACTGCCATTAAGTTAAGGAATTATTATTGTTTTTCAATAGGATAATTATAGGATGTACCGACGACAGGAGGCGCATCAATCGCGTAAAAACTCGACAGATGCGCTTCGTACCTTTTATGCCCTTTGGGTACAGCACATCCTATGACTATGACTTTGCTCACGGATTTTTCCGTTCGTCCTGAGCTTGTCGAAGGATGAACGGAAAAATCCGTGAGCAAAGACTTAAACCATTCATGCTTCGACAAGCTCAGCACGAACGGTTTAAGTCTCTGGTTCATATAATTTTTTCCTTAACTTAATGGCAGTGACGCTCCGGCGTGGGAATTCATCCTCTATCGCTCCCGGGTTGTTTGCTGGTGAAACGCAACGCTGGAGCGTTAGCGCCGGCATTTCCACGCTGGAGCATGGGAACGATAAGTAACCGATCCTTACCTATCCAAATTGGCCTTCCACATTACAAACCATTCCGTCAGCTCCCGCATCTCACCCAACCCAGAGAGGCGGCGGTCAATGGTATCTTGATTTCCCCACACGACTTCATCGAAATCGCCTGCTGCTACTTGCGCTTGGATGTCTTTGCAGTAAAGCCCTTGGTCACGTTGGACGTAAAAACCGTAAGTTCGGCAAGCTACCGGGCGGTGTTGGTAAACCCGACATGCGCCTGCTGATTGGTCTAGCAACGGACAAACAATCGGCCTTGAATCTTGCAGGGACAACGCCTGAATACCTTCGCCAATTTGCTGTAATTGTTCCGCTGGCAATGCCGCTAAGCCTTCCCGCAACAAATCCCATTCTATAGCGGTAAGCTGAGGAATTTCAGCCAGCCGCCGACAGCAACCATCACAACCTAAACGACACAGCCAATCAACTTGGTTTTTGCGAATGTCTGTAACCCGCGCTTCTATATCGCTATGAAGTTGGGTAAGTTTGCTGGCGTTATTATTCAAGTGACGACTACTTAACGGGCTAAAAATAAACTTATCACTAGCGGTTTAGACATCTAAATTAGTTACGTCTAAAGCATTCTTCACGATAAAGTCACGGCGCGGTTCTACTACATCGCCCATCAGTGTGGTGAATATTTCATCTGCGGCTATCGCATCTTCAATACGCACTTGCAGTAAGCGGCGGTTATTTGAATCTAAGGTGGTTTCCCAGAGTTGCTCTGGGTTCATCTCACCAAGACCTTTGTAACGCTGGATATGCTGGCCTTTTTTGACTTCTTTCATCATCCAATCAAAAGCTTCTTTGAAGTTGCTGACTGGTTCCTGCTTTTCACCCATTTGCATGTAGGAGTTTTCGCCAAACAACTCTACGGTGTCTTCTGCGTATTGGGCGATTTGTTTGTAGTCTTTACCGTTGAAGAAACTGGCTTGCAAAATAAAGGTTTTGGCTATGCCGTGTTTTTGTTTATTGACTACGACAGCAAAGTCGCTGCTGGCCTTGTAGTCCAACGTTATTGAATAAACCGAGGTACCGACCAGTTCATTTAGCTTTTGCGCCATATCGGTGAATATAGCGGCTAATTTGTCGGGGTTTTGTTTGAGTTCGTCGTTGATTGCTGTGGTTATCGCCAATTGCTGTAGGAATACGTCATCGTATCGGCGGTATAAGCGGTTTATGATGCCAATGACGCCGCTGTAATCCTTAGCGAGTTTTTCTAAGCCTTGGCCTTGTATGGGTGGCGTGGCTTCGTTGGTGAATAACTGGGCTTTATCGAGTGCCAATTGGATCAGGTATTCGTTTAAGGCGTTATCGTCTTTGACGTAATGTTCCTGTTTGCCTTTTTTGACTTTGTACAAGGGCGGTTGGGCTATGTAGATGTAGCCTTTTTCAATAATTTCTGGCAACTGCCGATAAAAAAACGTTAATAGCAAGGTTCTGATGTGCGAGCCGTCAACGTCGGCATCGGTCATGATGATGATACGGTGGTAGCGCAGTTTTGCTAGGTTGTATTCATCTTTGCCAATACCACAGCCTAAAGCGGTGATTAAAGTTCCGACTTCTTCTGATGAAATCATTTTGTCAAAACGGGCTTTTTCTACGTTTAAAATTTTACCTTTCAACGGCAAGATCGCTTGTGTGCGCCTATCCCTGCCCTGCTTGGCAGAGCCGCCCGCTGAGTCCCCTTCGACAATAAACAATTCAGACAATGCGGGGTCTTTTTCTTGGCAATCCGCCAATTTTCCTGGCAATCCGGCAATATCTAGGGTGGTTTTACGGCGGGTCATTTCCCGTGCTTTGCGGGCGGCTTCCCTTGCCCGTGCGGCATCAATAATCTTGCCGACAATGGCTTTGGCAATCTGCGGTTTTTCCATGAGGAATTCTTGCAGTTTTTCATTCATGGTTGATTCCACCAGCGGTTTAACTTCTGATGACACCAATTTGTCTTTGGTTTGTGAGGAGAATTTAGGGTCTGGCACTTTTACTGATAAGACCGCCGTCAATCCTTCCCGTGCATCGTCACCAGTGGTAGCAACTTTTTCTTTTTTTGCTAACCCAGAAGATTCAATGTATTGGTTGACTGTGCGTGTTAATGCGCCACGAAATCCGGCTAAATGCGTGCCGCCATCGCGCTGAGGAATATTGTTGGTGTAACAAAAAACGTTTTCTTGGTAAGAATCGTTCCATTGCATGGCAACTTCAACAACAACGCCTTCTTTTTCGGCGATGAAATGGAACACTTCTGGAAATAATGGGGTTTTGTTTTTATTCAGATGTTCTACGAAAGCGCTTATGCCGCCTTCAAATTCAAAAACATCATGTCTGTCACTACGTTCATCTTCCAAGCTAATGCGTACACCTGAATTTAAAAACGATAATTCCCTAAGCCGTTTCGCCAAAATATCGTAATGGAATTCAATATTGGTGAAGGTTTGTTCGCTGGGTTTAAAATTAATTGATGTACCCGTACCTTCTGCTGGCCCAACGACTGCTAACGGGGCAACGGGTTCGCCCATCAAATATTTTTGCCTATGCAACAAGCCATTCTTGCGGACTTCTAAATTAAGCTCTTCTGATAAGGCATTTACGACTGACACCCCTACCCCGTGCAAGCCACCGGATACTTTGTAAGCGTTATCATCAAACTTACCACCAGCATGCAGTACGGTCATGATGACTTCTGCGGCTGAACGGCCTTCTTCTTCATGTATATCGACGGGGATACCGCGACCATCATCTGCGACTGAGATAAAACCATTGCTGTGAATGATAACTCTGACTTCTTTGCAATAACCCGCTAAAGCTTCGTCAATTGAATTATCAACAACCTCAAAAACCATGTGATGCAATCCTGAACCGTCATCGGTATCACCTATATACATTCCCGGACGTTTTCTTACCGCATCTAATCCTTTTAAAACTTGAATATTGGTACTATCGTATTGGTTATTATCGTTGCTCATTTATTTTCCTGGTTTTCATATCACTTTTGTTCCACATGAAACTTACAACTGTTTAATGTTCCCTTGTTCCACGTGAAACAACCTGTAGTTCTTTATTTGTTCAACACTACCAAAATCCGCCATTTCAGTTGCCGTTATAAAAACTTGGCATGGTAAGTCAGCCAAAAATTCAAGCAATTTGGCTCGATTGCTTATGTCTAATTCTGCGGCAAAATCATCGATCAAAATACAACTCATCGCATTCTGCTTATTGGCTAATAATTGTACTTGGGCAAGTTTTAAACTTAGTACCAACAACTTCAATTGACCACGTGAAACAAAGTCTTTTGCCAATTGCTTATTCACTGTAATTAAGAAATCTGCACGATGCGGGCCACTATGAGTAAAGCCGTAACGTAAATCCCTATCTAAGTCTGCTTCCAATAGCTGTAGCAACGGAATTTCAGTATCCCAACCCGAAACTAAACTTATGTCCAGATATTCAAAATCAAGAAATTTTTTAATAATTTCAAGAAGTACAGGTTTAAGGTTGCTTAGATATTGCCGACGAGAAACATCGACTATTGTACCGTAATACGCCAATTCTTTATCCCAAACATTCAACTGTTGGCTTTGTTTGGATTTTAATAAGCTATTTCGTTGCGACAAAGCTTTCTTAAATCGTCGCCACGCCTGCAAAAAATGTTCATCGTGATTAAACACGCCCCAGTCCAAAAATTCCCTTCTAATTTGAGGGCCAGCATCTAACAACTCATAACTTTTAGGATGTATTAATTGCAACGGCAGTGCATAAGCCAGATCAGCGCGTTTTTGTGACGGTTGCCGATTGATATGAATTTCTATCGCTTTGCCATCCAACTGAATACCTAATTGCTGTATTTGATGTTGGTGGCTTAACTGACCAGCAACAACCAGATGCTGTTGCTGAGTATTGATAACAGATTTAATGGAAGCAGAACGAAAGGATTTCGCCCTGCCTAAAATGTAAATCGCTTCTAGGATCGAACTTTTTCCGCTGGCATTTTCACCAAAGATAAAGTTGATATGTTCAGAGGGTTCAATAGATTGCTGTTGGATATTTCTGACATGATAAATATCTAATTTAAGTAACCCCATAATTGATTATTTACAATCGCATTGGCATAACAATAAATTTATACAAGCCATCATTCGGTTCATGAATAAAACAACTACTGATATTACTGGCAATAGTAAGTACGGCTAATTCAGAATCTAAATTTGAAATGGCATCCAATAAATATTGGGCATTAAAGGCAATAGTAAGATCATCGCCCGTGTATTCAATCAGCATTTCTTCTTCAGCTTCATCATGTTCGGGGTTGTGCGTTGAAATCTTTAAGCTACCGGAAGCAATATCCAAGGTTATGCCTTTAAATTTTTCGTTCGATAAAATAGCAACCCGCGTTAAAGCTTCTTTCAAAAATTGTTTTTGAATGTGTATTTCATTAAAAAAATCTTGTTGGAAAACTTTACTGAAATCAGGATATTTTGAATCGACCAATTTTGCTGAAAACTGCAAATTTTCAATATAAACACGAATATTATTCGCTGAAAACTCAATGGTTAAATCTATATCAGGATTATCCAATAACCGGCTTAATTCCAATGCGCCTTTTCTTGGCAAAATAATTCTTGCTTCAAACCCAGTTGCTTGCGGCAATTGATCTTCGTAAATCGACAACCTATGGCCATCGGAAGCAACTAATTTTAATTTGCTATTGGAAATATGCAGTAACAGGCCATTGAGATAATACCGGACATCTTGGTTAGCCATGCAAAACATGGTTTTTTCTAAAGCACGTTTAAAACTACCCGCATTAATAGTGAATTGGTTTTCAAATTCAGATTCAGTAAATTCCGGGTAATTATCCGCTGGCAGACAACTCAAAGAAAATCGGCTTCGGTTAGACGAAATTTTCATTTTGTCATCTTGCACTTCAAGCTTGATTTCAGCGCCGCTAGGTAATAATCGGCAAATATCTAAAAACTTTCTCGCCGGAACCGTTATTGCGCCATCTGAAGTGGGTGCAATAGCAATTTTAGCGATAATTTGAATTTCAAGATCCGTACCCGTCAAAATCAAATGATTATCTTTAATGACCATCAACACATTCGCGAGAATAGGCATGGTTTGTCTTTTTTCAATAACACTGACTATTTGTTGTAGCGGCGTTAATAATTCTTCCCGATTGATAATAAATTTCATAGTGTATTTATATTATTACTATTAGCGACATAAAAAACTGTGGAAAACGCATAATACTTGTTATATTTCAATAACTTAAGTAAAAATTAATTGACCTTGGGTATTGTTGGTAAGTTGTGTACAAGTTATTTAACTAAATTGCTTACGATGTTGTACACAGAAAAGCTAACAGAAAACAGTGCTTTTATTAACTAAGTTATCCACAACATAAAAAATTCTGGTTAGCGGTAAATCCACATCAAAAACGTGATTTTAATTAATATCTGCTAATAATAATTAAGTTATCTTTTTTAAACTTATTACTATTAGAGAGCTTAAAAATCCGGTAAAACCTATTATTTACCATAAATATTAATAGCTTATTTAAAAATTAAAGTTGTTTTTTAACTGTGTATAAGTTGTGGGTAAAAATAACCGTTAAAAATCTAATTTAGTTAACCACATTCTTGCCCACAAAAAAGCATAGCTTTACCCACAAAGTTATCCACAGTTAATGGGATAAAGTCCGTAACAAATTGGAATAATCTTCAGCAATCTTATGATCTGCTTCTTTTAGTTCCGCAATACGTTTACAGGCATTAATAACCGTAGTGTGGTCGCGTCCGCCAAAAGCATTGCCAATTTCTGGAAAGCTGTGTGATGTTAATTCCCGCGCTAAACACATCGCCACTTGCCTAGGCCGGGTAATGGTTTGTTTACGGTTTTTTGAAGATAAATCCGCCACCCGAATTTTGTAATATTCAGCAACGGTTTTTTGGATGTTGTCGATATTGACCAGCTTATCTTGTAAAGAAAGCAAATCGTGCAAGGCTTCTTTAGTAAAGTCGATGGTAATATCCGTACCTGTAAATTGGGCATTGGCAATAACTCGTCGCAATGCCCCTTCTAAATCACGGACATTGGATGGGATTTTTTTGGCGATAAAAAAAGCGACTTCTTGGGCTAGGTTAACATTCACCAGATTGGCTTTTTTCATCAAAATCGCCGCCCGCGTTTCCATATCAGGTGGTTCGATAGAAACTGGCAAGCCCCAGCCAAAACGCGATTTAAGGCGATCTTCCAACCCTGTTATTTCTTTAGGATATTTATCGCAAGTCAAAATAACTTGGTGCTTTTTTTCAAGTAAGGTGTTGAAGGTGTGGAAAAATTCTTCTTGTGAACGCTCTTTACCAGCAAAAAATTGAATATCATCAATCAGCAAAACATCAATACGCCGATAAAACTCCTTAAAGGCATCGATAGAGTTTTGTTGCAGCGCCCTCACCATATCTTGGACAAATTTCTCAGAATGTAAGTAGACAATATTGGCGGAAGGATTTTTTTCAAAAATGGCATTGCCAATTGCGTGCATAAGATGGGTTTTCCCCAATCCGGAACTGCCGTAAATTAACAGTGGATTATAAGCTTTGCCACTATTTTCAGAGACTTGGATGGAAGCCGCGCGGGCCAACTGGTTGGACTTGCCTTCCACGAAATTATCAAAAGTAAACGCCTTATTGAGAAAATTTAAGCTAGCTTTCTTTACTTCCTTATTTTTTACGCTGCCCATGACCGCAGGCGCTGGTGATTTTCTGGAGCCAATTTCCAAACTCAAGGTTAAGCTTCCGTTAGAAAACTCATCGATGGAGCTTAACAACTTCGTAAAATAATGTTGTTTTACCCAATCTAAAACGAAACGGTTAGGCGCTAAAAGTTTAATTTGCCCGTCGCTTTCTATTGCTTGTAGTGGCCTGATCCAGGTGCTGAAGTCACTGGTAGTGATTTCGTTTTCAAGTTTTGCAAGGCAGTTATCCCAAATTGAGCTCATTACGATTAAAGTTTTTCTGTTGTTTAGTTGATTGTTTGAATTTCGCTGGTATTAATTGCAGGGCAGTTTTAAGCGAACAAAAGTTAATATTCAAGATTTTACAGCACTATACAGTAATAAAACTTTCGTCTACAGAATTGACAGTTAAAAGGCTTTAATTTACTATCTTCGGTCTTTTTATCCATTTTTGTTAACTTTCACCCACTCAGGTTTTAATCATGAAAAGAACATACCAACCCAGCAAAATCAAACGTGTAAGAACACATGGCTTTCGTGCCAGAATGGCAACCGTCGGCGGACGCAAAGTATTGAACGCCCGCAGAGCCAAAGGACGCGCTAAATTAGCCCTTTAGCCTTATGCTGCGTGGCAGATAATGATTTCAGTTTTCCGCCACAACTACGGCTGAAAAAACCTGCGGATTATAAAAAAGTATTTGCCAAGCCAGTAAAATCGAGTGACCAATATTTCACCTTATTAGCAATTAGGAACGATTTGGATCACCCAAGACTGGGTTTGGCGATAGCAAAAAAAAATATAAAAAAAGCGGTACACAGAAATCTTATAAAGCGTACGGTAAGGGAAAATTTCAGGATACAACAAAATTTGGGCAATATAGACATTGTCGTTCTGGCCCGACGGGAAGCAGTCGATGCCCCGCTGGAATCATTAAGAAAGTCATTGGAAAAACACTGGCACAAGTTGGTAACCCGATGCGCTTCATGCTCATAGCCTTAATAAAGTTTTACAAATACTTTATTAGTCCCTTGCTTGGTTCTAATTGCCGATTTTACCCAAGCTGTTCAAGTTATTCCTTAGAAGCCATACAGCGTCATGGCGCTTTAATGGGTGGTTACCTTACGCTTAGAAGATTATTGAAATGTCATCCTTTCCATGAAGGTGGCATTGATACCGTTCCAGAAAAATTGGGTAAATAAGAATGGACAATATAAGATTTGTACTGATAGTTGTTTTTGCCATGCTAGTCATCATGCTGATGCAAGCGTGGGAAATTGATTACGGCCCAAAGCCGCCTGTCGCGGTAACCGCCGAGGCAACTTTAGCAAGTAAAGACGACTTACCATCTGCTTCTGGCACACCAGAAACACCTGCAACTGGAAATATTTCAGCACCAGCAGCCATAAATGCCGCGCCTATTAGCAAAGGCATTACCATCAAAACCGACGTTATCGCCGTTGAAATTGATAGCCAAGGCGCAACCTTACGCAATCTTGACCTCTTAACCTATCCCCTAGAACAGGACAACAGCATTGTAAACACAGTGCGGGCGTTAATAGGCTTGTCGGTTTCCGAGAAAAACCACAACCCAGTCAGATTGTTTAATGCCGATCAAGAAAAATTGTTTTTGGCACAAAGTGGCTTGATTGCTGGCAGTGGCTCATCAGCTGCCGCCAACCATTACAGCGTATTCACTAGCCAGCAAGACAGCTACAGCCTGCAAGATGGCCAAGATAGCCTTAGCGTACCGCTCACATGGACAGACAATAACGGCCTTACCGTCACCAAAACCTTTACTTTCAAACGTGGCAGTTATGAAATTGGCTTAAGCCAAGAAATTAACAACACCTCAAGCAAAGCATGGTCTGGTAGACAATATAGCCAATTACTGCGTTTGCCCAATACCGAAAACAAAGGCAATTTCTTAACTGGCGGTATGCGAGCATTTGACGGTGGCGTTATTTATACCGAAAAAGACAAGTACCAAAAAGTCAGTTTTGACGATATGGCAAAAGAAGATTTGGACGTAGCCACCCAAGGCGGTTGGACAGCAATGATCCAACATTATTTCGCCTCAGCATGGATACCACCAGCCGACCAAGAAAACCACTTTTATACCAAATCTTTAAAAGACGGCAATTATGTCATTGGCTCGTATTCACCAGCCGTTACCGTAGAAAGCAATGCCACGGCAAAATTTAGCGCCCAACTGTATGCAGGTCCGAAAGTACAGCCTGTTATGGAAAAAATCGCTAAAGGTTTGGAATTGACAGTGGATTACAGCGTCCTGACCTTCATCGGTAAACCCATTTACTGGTTGCTAAACCAACTGCATGATTTAAGTGGCAACTGGGGTGTGGCAATTATCGGCGTAACGCTGTGCATTAAATTATTGTTTTTCCCATTATCACAAGCCAGTTTTAAATCCATGGCAAAAATGCGGAAAATCCAACCACGCCTGAAAGAATTGCAAGAGCGTTTCAAAGACGACCGTATGCGCTTCAACAATGAAATGATGGCGATGTACAAAAAGGAAAAAGTAAACCCACTCGGTGGCTGTTTACCGGTATTGGTACAGATTCCGGTATTCATGTGCTTATATTGGGTACTTAGCGAAACCGTAGAATTCCGCCAAGCGCCATTCATATTATGGATACAAGACTTGTCAGTAGAAGACCCGTTCTACCTTTTGCCGTTGATTATGGGTGTCACCATGAAAATTCAGCAAAGCCTTAACCCTGCACCGATTGATCCGGTACAGGCAAAGGTCATGAAAATGTTTCCGATAGTCTTTACCGTATTCTTCCTGTTTTTCCCCGCTGGCTTGGTTTTGTATTGGGTAATCAACAACACCTTATCCATTATCCAACAGTGGTACATCACCAAACACATTGCCACTGAATAACACCGTGGCTTTACCCCCCTCCGATACCATCGCCGCCATTGCCACCCCATCCGGCAATGGCGGTGTCGGCATAATCCGCATCTCCGGCCCGCTAGTTGCCACACTTGGCAAACAACTCTGCAATAAAAACTTAATTCCCCGTTACGCCAGTTACAGCACCTTTACCGACCAAGACGGCAACCTTATTGATTCCGGCATTGTCCTGTATTTTCCAGGGCCAGCATCCTATACCGGAGAAGATGTCCTAGAACTGCAAGGCCACGGCGGTGCAGTAGTGTTAAACATGCTGCTTAAACGCGTCTTGTTTTTAGGGGCGCGACTAGCACGGCCTGGCGAATTTACCGAACGCGCATTCCTCAACAACAAAATCGATCTAGTCCAAGCAGAAGCCATTGCCGATTTAATTGTCAGCAGCACCGAACAATCCGTGCGTTCCGCGCAAAAATCCATGCAAGGGGTATTTTCTGAGCAAATCAACCTACTGGTTGAAGACCTCACCGAAGTAAGGATTTATGTAGAAGCGGCGATCGATTTTGTTGATGAAGAAATTGATTTCCTAACCGATGGCATCGTTGAAAAGCGCGTCGTTAACTTGCAGCAAAGCATAGAAAAAATCCAGCAAACCGCGAGGCAAGGGCGGTTATTGCGCGATGGCATGACCGTAGTCTTAGCAGGCAAACCCAATGCCGGAAAATCCAGCTTACTCAACGCTCTAGCAGGCCATGAAGCCGCCATCGTCACCGACATTGCCGGCACCACCCGTGATGTGTTGCGGGAACGCATCCAAGTGGATGGAATGCCGCTGCACATTATTGATACCGCCGGATTAAGGGACAGCGACAACCCCGTCGAACAAGAAGGCATCCGCCGCGCCCGTGCAGAAATCGACAAAGCCGATAAAATCTTATTATTGATTGATGCCCGCGAACCAGAGCCACAAGAATTACTAGCGAGTTTACCCGCGCATCTGGATGTCACCCGCATCTACAACAAAATAGACCTGCAAGCCAAATCGCCAGCCATCGAGCAAACCGACCAAGGCACGCAAATATTTTTATCAGTAAAAACCGGGCAGGGCATGGAGCTACTTACTCAGCACCTCAAGCAAAGTGTTGGTTACAACGCCAGTGCCGACAACGTCTTTATCGCCCGCACCCGCCATTTAGAAGCCTTAAAGTCCGCGTATGATTTTGTCGAATCGGCATTAACACAATTACGCATCAACCAAGCCGGAGAGTTGGTTGCCGAAGATTTACGCCAAGCACAGCAAAGCCTTGCCGAAATCACAGGCGAATTTACTTCTGACGATTTGTTAGGAAGGATTTTTTCTAGCTTTTGTATAGGAAAATAACAGCAGAGGTAATGCTTAGATTGGCGTCCAAAACCAATTTCAGACGCCAGCATAAAAAGGGCAGGGCTTACTTGCGTGGTACTAAATCAATATCGTTAATCTTGTCGTCGCCGATAGTTTTGGTATACAGAAAATAACCAGGCGCGTTGACGACCATGGCTTTAGTTGTATCAGAAATATCTAAATGATAGCTGCCCATCGCATCAGTCGCTGTGGATTCTTCGCCAACCGTTACCGTTGCTGAAGAAATTGGGTTACCAGTAGGTTTATCACGGACAACGCCACTGATAAGTACGGACGAGCATCCTGTTAAAGAAGCAAATAAAGTAAACATTACAGCAGCAGTCAATTTCGGGTTCATTATGGCTATACTCATATTTAAAGGGATTTAAAAGGCTTATTCGATTAACCTTCAGGCGGTGAATAATACAAGCTTTGCAGTTAAAACTCTAATGCAGCACAGCAACGACAAAAAACCGTGCATTCCTACGGCTGATTGACTATGTTATCCAAACTTATTAAACCAGCCATTAAGCCGCCCAGTTATGTCCGAACATCACCTTTATCCCGTTAAACCAGCGATAGCCGCCAACGCCCACATCACCCCAGACAGTTACCAGCGCCTTTACCAGCAATCCATCGCGCAGCCGGAAATATTCTGGGCAGAGCAGGCGACAAGCTTTTTACAATGGCAAAAACCTTGGGATAACGTCATGGCGTTTGATTATCCCACCGCCTATATCCACTGGTTTGAAGGCGGCAAATTAAACGTCAGCGTCAACTGTTTAGATCGGCATTTGCCGACACGCGCCGAGCAAACCGCCATCATTTGGGAAGGCGATAACCCCGACCAAAGCCGAACGCTCACCTACCGCCAATTACACCAACAAGTCTGCAAGTTTGCTAACGTCCTAAAAGCCCAAGGCGTTAACAAAGGCGACCGCGTCTGCATCTATTTGCCGATGATCCCCGAAGCAGCCGTGGTGATGTTAGCCTGCACCCGCATAGGCGCAGTGCATTCCATCGTCTTTGGCGGCTTTTCTGCCGAATCCTTAAAAGACCGCATCCTCGACGCCGATTGCCGCCTGCTGGTCTGCGCCGATGAAGGCTATCGCGGTGGCAAATTAATCCCCATAAAAGCCACTGTCGATAACGCCGCCAAATACTGCCCCAACTTAGCAACCATCATCGTCATTGAAAACACTGGCAACCCCATCGAATGGCAAGCAGGGCGGGATATTCACTACCACCAAGCCATGGCGATTGCCGCCGATGACTGCCCGCCAGAAGCCATGGATGCCGAAGACCCATTATTCATCCTCTACACCTCCGGCTCGACAGGCAAACCCAAAGGCGTACTGCACACCACAGGTGGTTACTTACTGTACGCCGCCATCACCCACAAATACGTATTCGATTACCAAGAAGGCGAAATTTATTGGTGTACCGCCGATGTCGGCTGGATAACCGGACACTCCTATGTGGTTTACGGCCCGCTCTGCAATGGCGCAACCACCTTACTGTTCGAAGGCGTGCCGACCTATCCCGAAGCCGACCGCTGCTGGCAAATTATCGATAAACATCAAGTCAACATCTTTTACACCGCGCCAACTGCCATCCGCGCCTTAATGGCACAAGGCGACGACTACGTAACCCGCACCCAGCGCAGCAGTTTGCGGGTGTTAGGCAGTGTCGGCGAACCGATCAACTCCGAAGCCTGGGAATGGTATTACCACACCGTCGGCGACAGCCGCTGTCCCATCGTCGATACCTGGTGGCAAACCGAAACAGGCGGCATCCTAATTACCCCGCTCCCCGGCGTAACAGCCTTAAAACCCGGCTCAGCCACCTTGCCATTTTTTGGCATACAACCCGCCATCGTCGATGGCAACGGGCAATTGTTAGAAGGTGAAGCCGAAGGCATCTTAGTGTTTGACCGCCCATGGCCCGGACAAGCGCGTACCTTATACGGCGACCACCAACGCTTTATCGACACCTATTTTAAAAATTATCCCGGCTATTATTTTGCAGGCGACGGCGCCCGCCGCGACCAAGACGGCTACTACTGGATAACCGGACGGGTTGACGACGTCATTAACGTCTCAGGCCACCGACTGGGCACAGCAGAAATAGAAAGCGCTTTAGATTTGCACGAACACGTCGCCGAATCTGCCGTGGTCGGATTCCCCCACGACATCAAAGGGCAGGGCATCTACGCCTTCGTCACCTTAAACGCAGGCATCCAGCCGTCTGACCTTATGAAAAAGCAATTGATTGACCTAGTGCGTAAAGAAATTGGCGCAATAGCCAGCATCGATGTCATCCAATGGGCACCCGCCTTACCGAAAACCCGATCCGGAAAAATCATGCGGCGGCTATTACGGAAAATCGCCGCCAATGAATTGGACAGCCTAGGCGACATCTCAACACTGGCAGACCCATCCGTAGTCGAAGCCATTATTGCCAACCGCGGTTAATTAGCGATAGAGATTATGGGTACGGTTTAATTTGTAATTCCGATTGCTAAGCTGGAGTGCAAACCTCGGTTTGCGCTAATCGAGTAGGTTGGGTTAACAGCTTTACCGTTAACCCAACACATCGAAGCCATTGATGTTGGGTTGCTAAAAGCATGCAACCCAACCTACGATACTAGAGCTTCTGGAGCTTGGTAACCAGCCCAATTGTTCAAATCCGCCCACGCCAATTATTTGGATATTCTGTTAACCCAACGTGATGCCTTGGACGCGAAAAAATGACATGCCCTCAAAAGAAAATTTTTCTGGTCACAAGCCTTCTTTGGTTTGTGTTTTCTTCCGCTTACTCGCAAGAAAAACCAGACAAAGCCCCCATTACAAGACTCCTCAATTCTATCTCAGATTTTAGCTTCTATCTTTATCGGGATTATTATCGAGAATTCATAACGGATTTAGGTGACCTAATCTACTTACCAAAGAAACAAACACCTAACCCCAGTATTCTTTGCAGCCAGCCTTTCTATCAAAATAGCCACCAGCAAATGATTATTCGGCATATAACGGTTGTACAACTAATAGCTTGGCTATTACTCTTCGGAATCCAAATACTTACTTCTGTATATGCAAAAGAGCAGTGCAACATGGTTCAGGAGGAAATCGAATATAAACAACTTGCCGCAATAACTGACAATTATTATTTTGAGTTGGTTTTAGACATTAATCAACCGCCTGGGCCGTTCCTGTTTGTGATGCCACGTAAAACACCCTTGAAAGGCAAGGCTTTTTTCATTGAATCGTTAAGTGCGGCTTGCCGGACATTATCCCTTCATCTACGTGCAGAAGACGGGTCAAAAGTGTTTATGGTGTTGACCAAACCACAGGAAGATATGGGAGGAGCCCCGCCGTATTTTCCACAAAACGCAGTGATTCGGTTCGAAGGTAATCACACACCATTTGGCCCACAAATTTTGGCTTTTGACCAAACGTGGCGGATTAGGCTCTATGGGACACCAACCAGCAACCCAACTTATAAGCCGCTGAAAGGAAACACATCCGAATATGAAGCAGAGGTGATTGCTGCTGCCAAAGCGATTTGCAGGATCGAAAACGGCACCGATTTTTTTGCCTGTGTCGCCGTCACTAGCGGCCAGGATGCAGTTGTCTACGAGCGCAAATTGTCTGGGGTCACCCCATGAAGTTGGGTTTAACTTCTATAGTATTGGTTGCCTTGGCCTTTCAAATTTTGTTGGTTGAAAGTTCTTACGCTAAGTCCAAGCACTGTGTCGTTGCCACAAACATCATTAATGGTGGCAACTTTATTGCTCAAACCAAAGATTCATTCTTGCATCTGAGAACTTCTTGGAGCGTGCTTTATGTGTTGCCCCGCAGTGAAGTAACTCAAGCTAAGCCTAATGGAACTTTCTACTTTATTGAGTCGATGACTTCCGGTTGCAATAGCTGGACGATGACCTTCCGTACAGAGGATGGGAGTGAGGCTTTCTTGATTGGCACGGAAGCGCCACAAACAGAGTTTGTAGGAAAAAAACCAATTGAGGGGTTAAACGTGATTTTAGAATGGCATCCAAAAAATTACAAAAGCCACATTTATCCACCGCAGGAGCTGGTACGTTTTAATGCGACTTGGTATGGACTTTTGCATGGTTTTGACACTGGCATTCCAAACGTCACTGCCGAACAGATTATTTCAAAAACTACATTAGCAGTTTGCAGCCGAGAAGTGGCAGGGTTTGCCGATTTTGAACACCAAGATTATTATCGGCAGTGCATTGATTATTACAGTGGAAAAGTGATTGTTGACTCCTTACCCAAGCATGGGCAATAAACTCATCTATGAACCACACCAAAGCCTACCACTTAAAATCGATTAGCAAGTAGGGCGCATTAGCGATTAGAGACTGTGAAAGTATTCAAAAATAAGCGCCTTAAAAACCAAAAACCCACTGCGAAATTAAAAAATGCTTTAAAAAAGATGTTTTTTTAGTCGTTTTTACGCATATTTCAGGTTTTTCTCGCCAT